>N._stephensi_709_foregut__coassemble_260_pt1 | contig 21249 bp, 17 predicted proteins | sample N__stephensi_709_foregut__metabat2_low_PE_012 | metagenome-assembled genome bin N | reverse complement strand
GTAAAAGTATAGCATGCCAGCGTGGAAATGAAAAGAAGAAAGGATATGAAAAACTTATGGCAACAAATAATTGACTAAGAAACAAAAATTGCATATACTATAGAGGAACAAAGAAATTTGTTCAGCGCGAATAACGCTTCGAATTTTATTCACTTGTATGTTTGGTCTCCGCGAATGACGGGACTTAAATTTAGAATATCATTCACTTGAAGAGTTAAAGCCGCCGTTCAGGTGGCTTTAACATTTTCCGGAAACAGAAGAAAAATGACATGAGGAGACATTTAAAGTGCAATTAGTTAAAGTTGGAAATCAATTTTATCAGGAATGCAAAGCACGAGGATTGGATAAAGAGTTATTATTTAATAAAAACGGCAGACCGTGTGTATTGATATTAAAGTTAAAGTATAAAGGACAGAATCGCAAATTTGTTGTGCCGTTCAGGTCGAATATCGCATCTAATATTCCAAAGGAACAATACTTTCCACTTCCCCCAAATCCGGCAACAAAGCCGGGAAACAGACATGGCATTCATTATATAAAATTATTTCCGATAAATAGCAGATACATACAGAAATATAGGATTGAAGATAATGCGTATATGCAGCAAATGAAATCCATACTGGATAAAAATGAAAAATCTATCATAACAGCCTGCCCAAATTACCTTTTTGAGTGTGAAGCAGGCAGAAAAAATCCAATGACTCCGGATATAGATGGAATATTGTCATGGTTGTAAAAGAGATTGTGTATTAGTTGTTTTAGAAAGTACAAATATCGATACTGTCAAATCAAAGTTATTCTTTTTTGTCCCCAAAAAATTTTGTAACAAAACCTTCAAATCTTCGTCTAACCAATGAAAAAGGAGGTGAAGCCACCCAATGGATTTTGAAAAGCTCTACAATCTGTACTATATGAAAATATATTCCTATGTCCTGACCATGACAAGAAACAGCCACATGGCGGAGGAAATTACTCAAAAGACCTTTTTTAAAGCTATGAATTCCCAAAGCAGGTTCAAGAACCAATCGGGAGAATATACCTGGTTATGCGCCATAGCTAAAAATCTGGTCTGTGATGAAATGCGCCACTATAAGCATTTCGGGGAAGCTGAAATGGAAGCGGCGGATAAAACGAATATAGAACATATAGTGGAGGATGAGGAATCCATGCTGCGGATTCATCAGATTCTGCATACTCTGGAGGAACCGTATAAAGAAGTGTTTTCCCTAAGGGTCTTTGGGGAGCTGAGCTTCAAAAAAATAGGCATTGTCTTTGGAAAAACAGAAAACTGGGCGCGCGTAACCTATCATCGTGCGAGACTGAAGATTTTGGAAAGGATGGATGAAAAATGAAATATCAATGTGATATTATCCGGGACTTACTGCCCCTGTATCATGACGGAGTGTGCAGTAAGGCGAGCGAAACGGTTGTGCGGGAGCATTTGGGGGAATGTGCTGCATGCCGGGAAATGGAGGAAAATTTAAAGAATACAGCCTATGAGGAAAGGCTTCAGATGGAGAGGGAAACGGTAATCGGCGCCCACGCAAGGAAGGTAAAGCGGAAAGCCTTTATGGTAGGCGTTTATATGGCGGGGATTTTCACAATACCCGTGGGCGTCTGCCTGATTTGCAATATTGCAATCGGACATTCCCTGGACTGGTTTTTCATCGTCCTTGCCTCTATGCTGGTCCTTGCTTCCCTGACGGTAGTTCCTCTTGTTGCAGAGGAAAAAAGAGGGCTTTATACCCTGGGAGCTTTTACGGTAAGCCTGCTATTCCTGCTGTTAGTCTGCAATCTCTACAGCGGGGGAAGGTGGTTCCTTGTTGCGTCGGTATCCGTTTTATTGGGATTGTCCGTTGTGTTTATGCCCTTTGTGGTATATCAGATAAAGCTGCCGACGCCTTTGTCCCGGCAAAAAGGACTTTTGGTTATGGCAATAGATACCGTTTTCCTCTACGGGGTAATTATGATTTCCCATTTTTACAGCAAAGCAGGAATGTTCTATCTGTTCCGTGGCATCCTGATTTGTTCAATCTGCCTGCTGCTTCCCTGGGGAATCTTTGGGATTATCCGCTATTTGCGAACAAATGGCTTGATAAAAGCGGGAATTTGTACCATAATTACAGGTGTGTTCTGTGCCTTTATTAACGATATCATTGCGTTTGTTTTAGAAGGAAGGCTGCATATCGGTATTCTGGATGCCAATCTGCACCGGTGGACGGAATATACCGTGGGCGGGGTAGATATTATTTCCGCCAACGTATGGCTTTTAACGCTTATTTTCAGCCTGACAACCGGTATCGGCCTGATTGCAGCCGGCGTGAAGAAAAGCAGAAAGCGGGCGGATATCAGTGAAAATGAATGAAACAGGAGTGAAGGATGAAAGCAAAAAGGAAACGGATTTTTGATATTATACAGATTGGCAAAAGGGATGATTTTATAAGCCGTGCCTTTGACATTTTTATTGTTTTGGTTATTATTACCAATATTGGGGTGCTGTTTTTGGAGACTTTTGAGGAATTAAACGTCTATGCTCCTCAGTTTAAAACCATAGAAACAATCACGGTTGTTATTTTTTGCATAGAATATCTTCTGAGAATCTGGACGGCGGAGTATCTGTATCCGGGAAAAGGGCAGTTTAAGGCGGTTATAAAGTTCCTGGTTTCCTTTGACGGAATCGTGGACTTATGCACTATTCTGCCCTTTTTCTTCTTGTCGGGCTTTATCGCCTTTCGGATGCTGCGGGTAGTCAGGATTTTCCATCTCTTTCGGATTAACGCTTATTATGATTCCTTTAATGTCATTACTTCCGTCCTTTATGAAAAGCGGAATCAGATTATTTCGTCCGTATTTATCATCATGGTGCTCATCATGGCGTCATCCCTGTGTATGTACAGTGCGGAGCATGAGGTGCAGCCGGGAGTGTTTAACAATGCTTTTTCCGGAATCTGGTGGAGCATCTCCACTATCCTGACGGTGGGCTACGGGGATATCTATCCCGTGACGATTCTGGGGAAAATCATGGCGATTATCATATCCTTCTTAGGCGTAGGCGTGGTGGCGATTCCTACGGGTATTATTTCAGCCGGTTTTGTGGAGCAGTATACACAGATGCAGCGGGTAAGGTCCAATGAAAATGTCAGAGGCACCGTCAAGGTGGAAATAGACAAAGAGAGTCCCTTTTTAAATCTGTCCATCGGGAAAGCGGAAGGGCAGTACCGCATCAAGGCGTTAGTTCTCATAAGGAAGGGAGAGGTTATGTTGCCGGTAGAAAGCATGAAGCTGAAATTAAAGGACGTCCTGATTTACCAGACGGACAGCATTTTTGAGGATTGATGGCGCTTGATGCCGGAATTGTTGCTGCCAGAATTGCAAAAAAGGTCTGGTAAACGTAGCGGTTTTCCCGTATAATACCAGTAATGTTTCATTCCCGCAGGCGCGCCGGACAGATGTGTTTGCGGCGGGAATTCTGACTTGAAAAATTTGTGGACGTGGCAGGCATGTCCCTTTCATTATGGGAGGAAGAGATGGAGAAGATTAAAATAATTACGGATTCGGCAAGTGATATTACCTATGAAAATGAAAAAAATCTGGATATCAGGGTGCTGCCTTTCCAGATTGCGTTGGGGGATAAATCCTATACGAGCCGGGTGGATTTTGACAACGACGGGTTTTATGGGCTGATGGCGCAATATGACGAAATTCCCAAAACCTCCCAGATAACCCCCTTTGAGTTCCAGGAGATATACCTTAAGGAAGCAAAGGCGGGATATACTGATATCATTCTGGTGCTTATTAATTCCCACGGTTCTTCCACTTACGGAAATTCGGTTATGGCAAAGGAAGCCTTTTTTGACGAGCATCCGGAATACGAAGGAAAGTTTCATATTTATAACATTGACGGAAAAGGCTATTCCGCTATTTATGGCGTTCCCGTTGTAAACGGGGCGAAAATGGTAAAGGAAGGAAAAAGCGCCGGAGAAATAGACGCTTACATAAGAAATGCAATAGATAACAGGCGTATTTATTTTGGTATGTATACGCTCAAATATGCGGGAAAGTCCGGCAGAATTCCCAGCGCCGCAGCTTTTGTAGGGGACAGATTGAATTTGAAGCCTATTATGAAAATCTGTGATAATGAAATTACAACCGGCGCAAAGGTAAGAGGAGAAGGGAAGCTGATTCCCAAAATCGTGGATATGAGCCTTGCCGACATGAAGCCCGGTTCTCCTTATGAAATCATTTATGGTTCCGATATCCATGCAAGGGAGGAAATTGAAGCCATGATGAAGGAGCGGGTGGGCTACGGTCCCGCAGGCTATTATCAGATTGGCGCAGCAATCGCCGCCAATGCAGGACCAAGAACGGTAGGTCTTGCTTTCGACTTGAAGGAATTCGGGTAGAGCGAATGAATCTGCTTTCTTTAGCCAGCCTTTTTATTCCCGCAAGTAACGAGCCAAGTGGCTGCTTGCGGCGGGGGTATTGACTTTGCTAATAGAAAATTGACGAAAAGTCAAATTAATACTATAATCTTAGGTATATTGGTAAAGTGGGCGGTAGCTATGGCGGATAATACGAAAAATGTAACAGAAATCCCGGAAGGGAAAAAAACAGAGCTGGTAATCGATGACGGCAGAATTGAAGCGATGGAGGAATTTAAAAGTCCCGAGGAGCTTTATAAGGATTTGATTGCCAGAGTATACAGGTATCATCCAAGCGACGATATTTCCTTGATTGAAAAAGCCTATCGCCTTGCTTATGATGCACATGAGGATCAGGTGCGCAAATCGGGAGAGCCTTATATTATCCACCCCTTATGTGTGGCGATTATTCTGGCGGATTTGGAAATGGATAAGGAAACCATTGCGGCAGGGCTTTTGCACGATGTGGTGGAGGATACGATTTTTACCACAGAGGAAATAGAGGAAAAATTTGGAAGCGATGTGGCGCTGTTAGTAGACGGGGTTACCAAGTTGGGAAGGCTGCAGTATGATGGAGATAAAATCGAGCTGCAGGCGGAAAATCTGCGAAAAATGTTTCTAGCCATGGCAAAGGACATCAGGGTCATTATCATCAAGCTTGCCGACAGACTGCATAATATGCGTACCTTAAAGCACATGGCGCCTGAAAAGCAGCAGGAAAAGGCAAGAGAAACTTTGGATATATATTGTCCCATCGCCCACAGGCTGGGAATTTCCAAACTCAAGGTGGAGTTAGACGACCTTTCTTTAAAATATTTACAGCCGGATGTTTATTATGACCTGGTTGAAAAAATATCCGCAAGGAAAAGCGAACGGGAAAAATACGTCCAGAATATTGTGGATGAAGTCAGCAGGCATATTGAAAATGCGGGAATCAAGGCTAAGATTGACGGGAGAGTCAAGCATTTCTTCAGTATCTACAAGAAAATGAAAAATCAGAATAAAACCATCGACCAGATTTATGATTTATTTGCTGTCCGCATTATTGTAAGCAGCGTGAAGGAGTGTTACGCGGCTTTAGGGGTTATTCATGAAATGTATAAGCCGATACCGGGCAGGTTTAAGGACTATATTGCCATGCCCAAGGGGAATATGTACCAATCCCTGCATACTACATTAATCGGGGCGGCGGGTCAGCCCTTTGAAATCCAGATCCGCACCTATGAAATGCACAAAACGGCGGAATACGGTATTGCCGCCCACTGGAAATATAAGGAAGCTGCGGACGGGAAAAAGATTTCTACGGGAGAAGAGGAAAAGCTTGCCTGGCTGAAGCAGATTTTGGAGTGGCAGAGGGATACCTCGGATAACAGGGAATTTTTAAAGCTTTTAAAGAGCGATTTGGATTTGTTTGCGGATAATGTTTACTGCTTTACGCCTACAGGGGATGTGAAAAATCTTCCTGCAGGCTCGACGCCCATTGATTTTGCTTACAGTATCCATTCTGCCGTCGGAAATAAAATGGTGGGGGCAAGGGTAAACGGCAAGCTGGTAACCAATGATTATGTCCTCAATAACGGCGACAAGGTAGAAATTCTAACCAGCCAGAATTCCAGGGGACCCAGCCGGGACTGGCTCAATATCGTCAAGTCTACCCAGGCAAAGAACAAAATCAACCAGTGGTTTAAGAACGAATTTAAGGATGAAAATATTGTAAAAGGAAAGGAACTTTTACAGAGCTATTGCAAGGCGAAGTCCATTAACCAGGTGGATGTTATGCGCCCTGAATATATGGAAGCCATTATGAAAAAGTATGGCTTTAAGGATTGGGAATCCGTTCTTGCGGCAATCGGGCACGGTGGTCTGAAGGAAGGGCAGATTATCAATAAGATGAAGGAGCTTTTTGATAAGGACCACTTAAAGGAATTGTCCGATGAAGATATATTAAGGAATGTAGAGGAGAATGCGGCTGCAAAACAGATGCTTTCAAGGGGCAGGTCCCAGAGCGGTATTGTTGTTAAAGGGATTCATGATGTGGCGGTGCGTTTTTCCAAGTGCTGTTCCCCGGTGCCGGGCGATGAAATCGTAGGGTTTGTTACAAGGGGCAGGGGCGTATCGGTGCATAGGACGGACTGTATCAATATTATTAATTTGCAGGAAAGCGAGAGGGTAAGGCTGATTGATGCGGAATGGCAGGATGAGAGCCTGGGAGGGGAAGCTAAGTTCCTGGCTGAAATTGCTATTTATGCCAATAACCGTAACGGGCTTTTGGCAGATATTTCCAAGGCGCTTACGGAAAGGAATATTGATATTATCAGTATGAATACAAAGACCAGTAAACAAGGAATTGCAACCATGTCAACGACGTTTGAGGTCAGCAGTAAGGATGATTTAAACCGTCTTATCGAGAAGCTGAAAGGAATTGAGAGCGTGATTGATATTGAAAGGACCACGGGGTAAAGAAAATGTTAAAAATTGGGAAAATGATATTGAGCTCATGCGCAACAAACTGCTTTTTTGTTTATGATGATGAAAAAAAGGACGCCATTGTATTTGATCCCGGGGACGAGGGAGCGACGGTATATGAAAAGCTCACGAAGGCGGGGCTTAGGGTGGCGGCAATTTATTTGACCCATGGTCATTTTGATCATATTGAAGGCTGTCATGAGCTGAAAAAATTAAGCGGTGCAGGTATTTATGCGCTGGATGAGGAAGCAAAAATCTGCACGGATGCGAATTTGAATTTATCGGAAGGCTTTGGGCGGGCATATGTTGTGGAGCCGGACGGTTATGTCCATGACGGGGAGCTGTGCGAAGAAGCGGGAATTTCTTTCCGGGTTATCGCTACGCCGGGACATACAAAGGGAAGTTGCGCCTATTATTTTGAAAAAGACGGCTTTTTGGTCGGGGGAGATACGCTTTTTTTAGAGTCGGTAGGAAGGACGGATTTCCCTACCGGTTCCATGTCGCAGTTAGTCAGAAGCGTGAAGGAAAAGCTTTTTGTGCTGCCGGATGAGGTCAGGGTTTTTCCGGGACACGGGGAAGCCACTACCATCGGACACGAGAAAAAATATAATCCTTTCTTACAATAGGAGCGGGGAAACAGAGAGAATAAAGGAGCGCCATGCTTGCAGTAACAGTTGATGCAGAAAAGTTGGATTATGATATCCATTCCCTTGTTAAGGCTTTTTATCCTGAAGAGACAGTGAAGATAATTTCCCCGTCTATGGAAAGCATAAAGGCTGAAGCGCTGAAAAAACATTTGTTTATGGACATTGTTTTACGGGGCGGCAAACAGAAAATTTCTTTTTATATTAAGGATTCGGAAGAAAAACCGCAATTACAGAAAGAGGTTTCTCTTTTCATAGGGAATATGTTTGGGGATGACGGACGTCCGGGGAAAGAAGGTAAAAACCTTTTTAAGAGTCTGCTGTACCAATGCCTGTGCGAATATTCAAAAAAAACCCTGCCATGGGGAAATCTTACGGGAATCCGTCCCACAAAAATTGCCATGGGGATGCTTTCTTTAGGAAAAAGCCATGAGGAAATTGTACGGTCTATGGAGGAAACTCATTTTGTCAGTAGAAAAAAGGCGGAGCTTTCCATAGAAATTGCCCGGAGGGAAAGAGAGCTGCTTTCCTTTCTGCATGGAAAAGAGGGCTACAGCCTTTATATCGGCATTCCTTTTTGTCCAACAACCTGTCTTTACTGTTCTTTTACTTCTTATCCCATCTGCGCTTACGAAGGGCTTGTAGACCGGTATATAGAATGTCTTTGCCAGGAAATGGACTATGTGGCAAAGGCTTATAGGGGGAAAGTGTTGGACAGCGTATATATCGGGGGCGGAACGCCTACTACCCTTTCGGCAGAACGCCTTGAAAAGCTGCTTTCCCATTTGGAGAGGACCTTCGATTTAACGGCGCTTTTGGAATTTACCGTGGAAGCGGGAAGGGCGGACAGTATCACAAGAGAGAAGCTGGCAGTTTTAAAAAGCCACGGGGTAACCCGAATATCCATCAATCCCCAGACCATGAAGGAGGAGACGCTTAAGCTTATCGGAAGAAGGCATACAGTAGAGCAGGTAAAAGAGGCGTTTTTCCTGGGAAGGGATATGGGCTTTGATAATATTAATATGGATTTGATTTTGGGGCTTCCGGGAGAAAATGAGGAGGACGTGGCAAGAACGGTTTCCGAAATAGAAAAGCTGAATCCGGATTCCCTGACGGTTCATTCCCTGGCTGTCAAGCGGGCGTCAAAGCTTAAAGAGTGGATTTTGGAAAACGGGATGGACTATCTGTATAATACGGAAGAGACTATGGACATTGCGGCGGCGGGGGCAAAAGCAATGGACATGTATCCCTATTATTTATACAGACAGAAGAACATGACCGGGAATTTAGAAAATGTAGGTTATGCAAGAGAAGGGAAATATGGTATTTATAATATTCTCATTATGGAGGAAGTACAGACCATAATGGCGTTAGGGGCAGGAAGCATTTCTAAAATCCTATTGCCGGGGGGCAGGATTGAAAGGGCGGATAATGTAAAGGATGTCCGGCTTTATATAGAGAAGCTTGAGGAAATGCTAAAGCGCAAAAGCGCCCTGTTTCAATTACAAAAAAATGAAGGATGGGTGGGGGAACTATGAAGAAGGGTATGGCGCAGGCGGAATTGCCTGTAAAAAACGAAATTTATGTATCGGAGCGGTTAAAAAGGGCGCTTATGCTTTCGGCGGACCGCAGCATTACTGTGGTGGAGGCGCCTACGGGTTATGGAAAAACGGTGGCGGTGCGGCAGATTTGCAAGCATGCAGAGGGTAAGGTAAAATGGATTAACATTTATGACGATAATCCTTCCCATGGATGGAATTCTCTCTGTGTGGAATTGTTTTCCGATTCCGAAGCGTCAGGGGAGCTTTTGCGGTCCCCCTTTCCTGTTGACGGAATGCGGAGGGCGCGGTTTACCAGGAAACTGGATAAGATGCTGCAGAAAGAGCTCCTGGTTTTGGTCTTGGATGACTTTCACCAGATTCACAGCAGGCAGACAAGTGAGTTTATTTTATATCTGGCAAGAGAATTTCATGAAAGAATCCGTATTTTTGTTATTTCCCAGAAAAAGGTTTTTCAGGATGAGGAATTACTTGTTGCCACCGGGAAATTAAATAAAATCGCAACGGAGGATTTACGTCTTTCCGTGGAGGACGTCCATAACTACCTGAATATGTATAAGCTTTCCCTTCCGGGCGAAGAGGTGGAACGGATTTATGAGAAATCCGAAGGCTGGATTTCCATGATTTATGTGACGGTGTTAAATTATCTGCGGATGGGAAAAAGCGAGCCGGCGGCGGATATGGAACATCTTGTGGACAGGGTTGCCTATGCCCCCTGTTCCAAAGCGACGCAGCATTTTTTGTCCTACCTGGTTTTCCTGCCGGATTTTACAAAGGAGCAGGCTGATTTCTTCCATGACGGCGGGGATTGTGCTTTTATGCTGGAGGAGCTGATGGAAAGCCAGGCTTTTTTTGGCAGGGATGCGGATTCGGGGATGTATCATTTCCATACGATTTTCAAGAACTGCATTTACCATCACTTTGAGAAGCTGAGCCTTTCGGAAAAGTGCATCCGCTATGAAAGAATGGCTGAGTATGAGGTGTCAGGAAAGGATTATTACGAAGCTTTGAAATGGTACGAAAAGGCGGGGAATTATGAGGGTATGCTAAGGACTCTTGAGCTGTTTGAGACAATCTGCGGGGCGGAGGAGGATGAGAGGCTGATTATCCGGTGCTTTGATAATTGTCCCAAGGCGTTGTTTGAGGATTATCCTCTCTGTCTGGTTCTCTTTATGTGGCGCTTTTATAATTACGGGCAAAAGGAGCGGCTTGCGGAGTGTAAATGGCTTTTCAAAAAGAATATGAAGCAGATTAAGTTTGCAAAAGAGGATAAAGAATATCTTTGGAAGGCTTATTACATCTTTTTGTCACAGAGCGCTTTTAACGATTTGGATTTAATGAAAAATTATATGAAAAAGGCAGCTAATTTCCGTGGAGAGGATATGCCCTGTATTGATGGGAATATTCCGAGAAATTATGGGATTCCTTCTGTTTTCCATATGTTCTACAGGGGAGGAGACGGACAGGAGCTGGTGCGAAAGCTGAAAGAACAGCTGGATGAATATAAGGCTTTAGGAATCTGTTCCTATGACGGAGTTAAATATCTGGTAGAAGCGGAATATTGTTATTATACCAATGACCTGGAGCAGGCGGAAATTTTATGCGACAAGGCTATGCGCAAGTGCAGCAACGGGAATTTAGGCGGCTTCGACATCAATGCCCGGTATTTGAAGACTCATCTGCATTACATAAAGGGCGAGTTTGAGCAGGCAAAGGAAATCCTTAGGGAAATGCGTTCCATGACCCTGTGTGAAACCGGAGAGAACACCAGCCTAAGCTATAGTGTGGATATGTGTGAAGCCTTTTTTTGTGAATATCTCGGATATCCGAAACAGCTGGCGGAATGGATAAGAAAGGACGGCAGGCTGCCGGGTAAGATTATGCCCCAGGCGCATCTTTATGCCATTATGATTAAAATGTCGGCGGCGCTTCATGAAGAAAAATTTTCCGAAATCCTTTCTGCGGAGGAAGAAATTTTGTCCATTGCCGAAAATTATCCGAATATCTTTACCCTGGGGAGTATTTACCTGATTTTTGCTTCGGCAAAGGCTTCCTTAGAGAGGATAGGAGAGGCAAAGTCATATATTAGGAGAGTAGTGGGGATGGTAGGGTTTGAACCGGTTATGCTCTATGCCAGATATGGGGAGTGGCTGATAAAACCCTTTCAGGAATTGATGGAAGAGGATGAACGCTATAAGTCTGTTATGGCTGTCTGCCGTAAGATGTCCCGCGCAGGGAAGAGCGCCCGGAACAGGGAATACACAGGTATATTTCCGATGCTTACAAGAAGGGAAAACGATATTGCCATTTTGGCGGTTGACGGTCATACCAACAAGCAGATTGCGGCGCAGCTTTTTATCAGTGAGAACACGGTAAAGAGTTCCTTAAAAAATATTTTTATCAAGCTGGAAATTAATTCCAGAAGGGATTTGCTGAGGATAGCCCAAAAAGGAGCTTATCATAATTAAAAGAGAAATACACTTTGACCTTGTAGAATGTGCCAAAAGGTTGTAAAATTGTGAATGATTATGAGAAAGAGGAAGGTAAGGACATGGCTTTAAATAAGAAACCGGTAACGGGTATGAAGGATATCCTGCCTGCGGAAATGCAGATACGGGATTACGTCATGAACGTGATTAAGGAAAATTACAGGAAATTCGGCTTTACCCCTATTGAGACTCCCTGTGTGGAGACAATCGGCAATCTGTGCAGCAAGCAGGGCGGGGAAAACGAAAAACTGATTTTTAAGATTATGAAAAGAGGGGACAAGTTAAACCTGTCCGAAGCAAAGGAGGAAGCAGACCTTGCAGACAGCGGACTGCGGTATGATTTGACCCTGCCCCTGGCAAGATATTACGCCAATAACGGAGCAAACCTGCCCGCACCCTTTAAGGCATTACAGATGGGAAATGTGTGGCGTGCGGACAGACCCCAGAAGGGAAGATTCCGCCAGTTTATGCAGTGCGATATTGATATTCTGGGAGAACCCAGCAATTTAGCGGAAATAGAATTGATTCTCGCCACAACGACAACGCTCGGTAAGCTGGGCTTTTCCGGTTTTAAGGTGCGGCTTAATGAAAGACGGATTTTAAAGGCAATGGCGTCCTATGCCGGCTTTGATGAAGAACAGATGGATACAGTGTTCATCATTCTGGATAAAATGGACAAAATCGGTATGGAGGGCGTTGCAGATGATTTAGTGGCAAACGGCTTTGCAAAGGAGTCCGTGGACAAGTACATGGCGCTTTTTGAAGGAATTGGGAATGCAGAAGACGGGATTGCCTATCTTTCGGAAACCCTTGGGGAATTTCTGGAGGAAGGAGTCGCCGCAAATCTGTCCGAAATCAAGGCGGGGGTTTCCGCTACGGTGGATACCGGTTTTTCCATTGAGTTTGACCCGACCCTGGTAAGGGGCATGTCCTATTACACAGGTACGATTTTTGAAATTGAGATGCCCCAGTTTGGCAGCAGCGTTGCGGGAGGCGGCAGATATGACAAGATGATAGGGCGTTTTACGGGAAATGATGTGCCTGCCTGCGGCTTTTCCATCGGCTTTGAGCGGATTATCACAATTCTGATGGATAGCGGTTTCCGGATTCCCACCCAGGCGAAAAAGGCGGCGTATCTGGTGGAGAAGGGGATTTCCACGGAGAATCTCTGCCAGGTTATTGCCAAGGCGCAGGAGGAACGGGCGAAAGGCACCCAGGTGCTTGTGGTAAGGATGAATAAGAACAAAAAATTCCAGAAGGAGCAGCTTTTGAAGGAAGGCTATGAGGAATTTGCGGACTTTTACAAGGAGCCTTTGAAGAAATAAAATGACGAAGGCGCATAGTGAAAGAGTGAAAACGGACAAGACAATCAGGAGGCGGTAACATGGCTGAAACAATGAAAGGATTAAAGAGAACCCACAGGTGTACGGAGGTTTCCAACCGGAATATCGGGGAAACCGTGACCGTCATGGGATGGGTGGCAAAGCAGCGCAATAAAGGCGGCATTATCTTTGTGGATCTGCGTGACAGGAGCGGAATATTGCAAATCATTTTCGAAGAGGATAAGTGCGGGGCGGAAAGCTTTGCCAAGGCGGAAAAAATGAGAAGCGAGTTTGTTATCGCCGTTGTAGGAAAGGTGTGCAGACGGGAAGGCGCAGTCAATGAAAATCTTGCCACGGGGGATATTGAAATTGTAGCGGAGCAGGTCCGTATTTTATCCGAATCGGAGACGCCGCCTTTTCCTATTGAAGAAAACAGCAGGACAAAGGAAGAAATCCGTTTAAAATACCGCTATCTGGATTTGAGAAGACCGGATGTGCAGCGTAACCTGATTTTAAGGAGTAAAATCTGTGCGGAGGTCCGTTCTTTCCTGACAGAGGAAGGCTTTTTGGAGATTGAGACGCCGATTCTAAATAAGTCCACGCCGGAAGGCGCAAGGGATTATCTGGTGCCCAGCCGTGTGCATCCGGGCAGCTTTTATGCTCTGCCCCAGTCGCCCCAGCTGTTTAAGCAGCTTTTGATGTGCTCCGGCTATGACCGTTATGTACAGATTGCAAAATGCTTCCGCGACGAGGACCTGCGTGCGGACCGTCAGCCGGAATTTACCCAGATTGATATGGAATTATCCTTTGTGGATGCAGAGGATGTGATGGATGTCAATGAAAGGCTCATTGCCTATGTGTGTGAAAAAGCAATCGGGCTGAAGGTTTCCCTGCCTTTGCCGAGGATGACCTGGCAGGATGCCATGGACAGGTTCGGCTCCGATAAGCCGGATACGAGATTTGGCATGGAGCTTGTGGATGTGTCAAAAACCGTGGCAGGATGCGGCTTTGGCGTATTTACCTCTGCGCTGGAAAACGGCGGCTCCGTCAGGGGGATCAACGTAAAGGGACAGGCGGCGATGCCCAGGAAGAAAATCGATGCGCTGGTGGATTCGGCAAAGGGTAACGGCGCAAAGGGACTGGCTTATCTTTCCGTGCAGGAGGATGGCAGCTATAAATCCTCTTTTGCAAAGTTTATGACGGAAGAGGAATTGAAAGCCCTTGTAGGCGCCATGGGAGGAGAACCGGGCGACTTGCTGCTATTTGCGGCGGATAGGAATAAGATTGTCTGGAACGTATTGGGAGCGCTCCGCCTTGAGTTGGGACACTCTCTTGGTCTGATTGATGAAGATAAATTCAATTTCTTATGGATTACGGAGTTCCCCCTGCTTGAGTGGAGCGATGAGGAAAACCGCTTTATGGCGATGCATCATCCCTTTACCATGCCCATGGAGGAGGATTGGCGTTATATTGATTCCGACCCGGCAAGGGTGCGCGCCAAAGCTTATGATATTGTATTAAACGGCGTGGAATTGGGCGGCGGTTCCGTCAGAATCCACCAGAATGATATCCAGGAAAAGATGTTTGAAGTATTAGGCTTTACCAAGGAAAGCGCATGGGAGAGATTCGGATTTTTATTAAATGCGTTTAAGTACGGCGTTCCTCCCCATGCAGGTCTTGCATACGGATTGGACAGGCTGGTTATGCTGTTGGTAAAGGCGGACAGCATCCGCGAAGTTATTGCCTTCCCCAAGGTAAAGGATGCATCCTGTCTTTTGACCGATGCGCCGGGGGCTGTGGACAAGGAGCAGCTTGACGAATTGCAGATTGCCTTAAATTTGACGGAAAAAGAAACAGGAGAATCTTATGAACCAGTTTAATCGCTTTAACCTTCCCCTTTGTCTGGTAGTGGAAGAGGGAGTTTTTGAACATGTTGATGAGACGGTAGCAGCCTATCTGCCCCGGATAAAGGGGCAGAAGACCATTATTGTAACGGAACAGTTTTTAAGGGATTTATATCCGGAGTATCTTGCGGAAATGCAGGAGGACTTTGGGGACAGCGAAATCTATTTATCACAGGAAGGAAGCTTTGACCAGGCGATGGAGCTTGCCAAGCATATTTGTATCCATGATATCAAGGTGGTTATCGGCTTTGGCGGCGGAAGGGTCTTGGATGTGGCAAAATATGCGGCGTTTGTCAGCAAGGCGCTTTATATCTGCCTGCCCACGACCTTGAGCAACGATTCCCTGGCTTCGCCCTTTTCTGTTTTGCAGACGGAGGGGATGAACCGGAAAACCTTAGGTTGTAAGATTCCTACGGCGATTTTAGTGGATACGGACATGATTATGAAGGCGCCAAAGGGGCAGACTCTATCCGGTATCGGCGATACCATCAGCAAGCACACGGCTTTGTTTGACTGGCAGCTTGCGGCAAAGCATGAGGGAAAGCCTGTGGATGATTTTGCCTATGCCCTTGCCAGGATGGCATATGACAGCGTATACCACTGTGATGATAAATCCCTGACAAGCAAGACCTTTATCCGTATTTTATCAAGAGCGCTTGTTATGGGCGGGCTTGCCATGGAGATTGCAGGCAGCTCCAGACCCAGCAGCGGGGCGGAGCATCTGTTCTGCCACGCCATAGAAGAATATTATCCCGAATTAAAGATTTCCCACGGAATGGCGGTTGCCTTGGGAAGCGTCGGGGCGTGTATTTTCCAGGGCAGGGATGAAACCCAGCTGATTGAGGTGTGCAGGGCATACGGCATTGATTTGAATCCCGCTTCCTACGGCATGACAAAGGATATTTTTGCCGATGCATGGATGCGGGCGCCGGAGACGAGAAAAGACAGGTTTAGTATTCTTACTACGACCCAGTTAAACAGAGAGTGGCTGGATATGATTTACGACAGGATGGCAGGGGTGCGGTAAGGGAAAGGAAAACGGGGATATTTATGGAATGCAGGGAAATATTTGAACGGGGGATTAAGTTTCATCATTATTGCAACACGGCATACCCTTTAAGACCCAATTCCTTAGCTTCCTATGAGGTTCATAATCATGAGGACATTTATCAGGTTGTAAAGCGCAATATTGAGCGGCAGGAAGAACTGTGCCTTTATGTGCATATCCCTTTTTGCCAGGCGAGGTGCAGATTCTGCGAATATGTCGTCCTGGATAATCCGGCGGAGGATGCGCCGGATTCGTATGTTGCATATCTGTTGAAAGAAATTGAGCTGTATCGGGCGCTCATAAAAGATAAACCGGTAGTCGGTTATGATTTGGGAGGCGGGACGCCTTCTTATCTGTCTGTTGAAAATCTCAGGAAGCTTACGGATTCCATCAAAAAATTTAACCTTCAGAAAAATATGTATCTGAGCGTGGAAACGACGCCTGTCATAGCGGCAAATGATTTTGAAAAGATGAAAGCCTTGCGGGAATTGGGCTATAACAGGATTTCAATGGGGTTTCAGACTGTATCGGAATCGCTTTTAAAAGCCCTTGGGCGTGAAGGCTCCCAATCCATTTATGAAAAAGCGGTGGATAATATCAGAAAAGCAGGATTTGACAGGTTGAATATTGATTTGATGTACGGCTTTTTAAATCAGTCGGATGAGGATTTTGCGAACACGATTCGGTATACCATTGCCCTTGGACCCGAATTTATTACGTTATACCGGAACAGGTATAAGGGAACAAAGCTGGAAGCCGGATATATTGCCAACAACGGGAAAAATACATTCAGCAGAATCGCCCATGATATGGGGACCTCATCCTATTTGACAAGGCGTGTGATAGATGTAGTCTCTTATGTGGGCTTCGGTCTTGGGGCGCAGTCCTTTGTGGGCGATTACCTTGCCTATAATCTGGGCTGTGCCGACCACAAATTAAACAGATATTTTGAATCCATTGACAAAGGAATCCTGCCAATTAATGATATTGCGGACATGCCCCTCCCGGAGGTAAGGGCAAAGGCAATTTCCGTGATGTTCTATTTTGGGTTTATTTCCATGAAGGCATATTGGCACAGGTTTGACGAGGACTTTAGGGAGGTTTATCAGGCGCAGATAAAGTTTCTGGAAGAGAATTATCTTATGGAATTTGTGGATGAGGATACGTTTATGCTGACCGATTACGGGGCAGCCCACCTTTATGGCATTATCCCTCTTTTTTATAGTGACAGAAGCATCAAAGAGATGTTTCAGATGTCGGATAAATGGCTGAATGATAAAAAGGGCGAGGACATTTATCTTGGGCAGCACGACAGAAAAGCATATGATGCGCCCTCCGTAGCTGTTGATTTATTGGTTTTCAATCAAGACCAGTCAAAGATTCTCCTTATTAACAGGGCAGACCATCCTTTTGTGAATAAGCTGGCGCTTCCCGGCGGTTTTTATTTGCAAAGTGACAGTTCTTTAGAGTATGCGGCGTCCAGGGAACTGCTTGAAGAGACTTCTGTTTCGGTGGATTTTACCGGAAAGGATTTAGTGAAAGTGACGTCTACAAAGGACAGGGACCCGCGGGGATGGATCATCAGCGTTGCCTATAAAGTGAACGTGGATGAAAAGATAATCAAACCCCGTGCCGACAGCGATGCCCTTTATGCAGGCTGGGTGGATGTGAAAGCCTTGAAAAAGGAGGATTTGGCATTTGACCACTTTGATATTATTTCTTACGCCGTCGGAACAGGCTGAAAGGATGAGTTTATGCATGATGGATTGAAGATCAAAATGGATGGAAAGGAGAAAATCATGATGAAGAAAAAGTTGGTTACTGTTTTCATGTGTGGCATGATGATTTTGGGAATGACGGGATGTGATGCTCCTAAAGGGCGGGGAGTAAACCCGGTTTATGCAGATGCGCAGGATACGGTCTCCTTTCTGGTCGATGCCATAGAAAGAGAGGATGCACAGGCGATCAAAGATAAGTTTTCTCCCTATGCACAAAACAATATTGAAAATCTGGATGAAAAAATTGACCGTTTGATTGCAGAATTTCCGGGATGGAATGAGGAATATGAATTAAGCGATACCTTTGAACGCTGGTCGAATCATGGGAAGATAACCTATATGCTGACGCCGTCTTTTGACTATGAGGCAGACGGCAAAGAATATCGTATGCGCATTATCTATTATACGGAATCGGATGAAGATGAATCGAAGTTAGGCTATTATTCCATTCAGATATATGAAAGGCATAATGATACATATTCCAGTGAGTGTTATATGCACGGCGTAAATGATGAGCCGGATATTTTACTCTGGGATTATACAAAAGACAGCATGGAACAGTTAAAATCGACAAACTTTGATATGTAGAGTAAATAAAAACCCTTACAGCGGAAATTGTATGGAAAGGCAGAACGCCGGGAAGCGGGGGGGGGGCCGGGAAAGTCTCTTTATTTTTCATTATCGCAGCGAAAATTGGAGTTTTCTAACAGCCTGCCATAGGATTGTGATGCGGTGCGGGGCGCGTCAATGCGGCATCCATGCCGCAGAGACGCTTAATCGCCCATCCGGGGCGATTACCCCTTGGACATTGGAGCAGGCTGTAAGAAAAATCACAATTTTTGCTGAAAGATAATGGAAAATAAAAAGATTTCCCAGCCCCACCCGCTTCCCGGCGCCCTGCCTTTCCATACAATTTCGTTGCCAACCATTCTTTATATATGGAGACTCTTATGGAAATTTATCTGACCAACACCTCCACCCTGTTTGCTGAAGTCGGAGAAGGACAACTTTATGACATGCTCCCTGATTTCAGGAAAAAAGCTGCAGATTCCTGCAAAAACCCAAAAGACAGGGAGAGAAGCATAGGAGCAGGTATCCTGCTTCTGTTTTGTATGAAAAAAAGGGGTGTCTCTTTGGAAGAGACGCCCCTTTATAACGAAAATGGGAAGATGTATTTTCCCCGGCAGGATAGATTTTATGTAAACCTATCCCATAGCGGGGACTATGCCGCCTGCGCCTTTGACGGCGGGGAAATCGGAATAGACCTTGAAAAAATCAGGCAGTACCGGGAAAGCACTGTAAGGCGTATCTGTAGTATGGAGGAAATGCAGGCGTTTTGTGTAATAAAAAAAGAGGAGGAAAAGAATTCTGCATTTACAAAGCTCTGGACAAAAAAGGAAAGTGCGGTAAAGCTTTCGGGGGAAGGCATTGCCGGACTGCTTCGGGTCCAGGGGCTGCCAAAGGGCAATATTTATACAAAAACATATACGCCGGTACCGGGTTATTTTTTATCGGTATCTTCCCATGAAGATGATTTTCCTGATGAAGTCAATTTATTGTTTCCAGAATCCCTCTGGCAATAGCGTTGGCAATGTCGTCAAAGCGGGCGTCAAAAAATACATTGTCCGCATCCGTATTGACATAGCCGATTTCTAAAAGGACGGCAGGCATGGAGGTGCGTCTTAAAACGGCAAGGTTTTTGCGCTCATTGATTCCAAGGTTGTTCATGCCAATCCGGCTTAATTGCTCATTGATATTGACCGCCATTTCATAGGCGTTTCCATATCTGTTATAAACAAGGCTTTCCACGCCGGAATAGGAGTTGGGCACAGGTGTGGAGTTCCTGTGTATTGATATGAAATAGTCTGCGTTTGCCGCGTTTGCCTCGGCAGCTTTTTGTGCAGGCGTTTCATAGACGTCGTTTGTCCGCGTATATATGACATTTACGCCGTTTCTTTCCAGAATATCTCCTACAGCAAGGGTCAATGCGAGATTATCGTCTTTTTCCACCCGGCTGCCGTAGACTGCACCGCTGTCGGAGCCGCCGTGACAAAAAATAGGGCTATAGTTCTAAACGGCTATGAAATAGTGGAAAACAAGGGTTTTTGAATCCTTGTAAAAGGTTATGTATTTCACGATACTCCTCAAAGCTTCCGCTTTTTTGGAGAAATCTGCATCAGATTCTATTACATCAATAGCATTTCTGACATTATCCAGAAACTTACCCCTGATTTCGGCATCGGACATTTGAATTGTGGTAAGGCGCCGGATTTTTTGTTCTATATCATTCTTTCTCTCGGATAGAAGCTGTTTATTGGACTTGTATTCTTCCAGTGTGTCGATTCCGTTTATATATGCCTGCTTGATACGTTCCTCTTTGTAGCGGATGCGTTTTAATTCTTCTGTATAAATTGTAAATTCATTATTGTTTGTAAGATTGGTATTAATCACTGTGTACTCTATATCGTCTGCATCCAGAACGTTGTGAAGGGATTCCAGTACAGCTGCAGTCAATTTCCGTTCAGATATACTTTGGGATTCAGAATGTATTCCGGAGCGGTATCCAAGGCATTGGAAAGTATTGCATTTATTTTGGGCGCAGCCGCTTTTCCAGGACAGGGAACGACCACATACGGAACATTTAACCATACCGGACAGCCAGTGCTTGGTGTGGGATACAGGGTGCTGATATTTTTTTCTGGTCTGCATAATGAGTTCATCCTTTTTGCGGGCGCGCTCCCATGTTTCCTCGTCAATGATAGGTTTGTGGTGGCTGTCAACGATAATCCATTCCGATTTGTCTTTCAGACTGGAAGTGCCGGAAGACTGGCGCCTGTTCCAGCGGACTTTTCCAATATAAAAGGGATTTTCCAGTATATATTTTACCGTTTCATTTGTCCAGGATTTGCCTCGCCCGGTTTTCAAGCCTTTTTCGTTTAAATAGCGGACTATGGCATTCTTATCTTCCCCGTTTATGTATTTTTCAAAAATAAGGCGGACGATAGCGGCTTGCTCTTCATTTACCGTAGGAATCCCGCTTTTTACAAAGTGATATCCGAAAGGAGGCTGTGAGTTATACAATCCTTTTTCTGCTTTTAGTTTCATGGAACGGCGCACCTCCACTCCAAGATTGTATGAGTAAAATTCATCCTGCCATTCTATGATCATTTCTATGAGCCTGCCATACATGCCTTCCATAATCGGTTCGGAAACGGATATGATATCAATTCCGCACTTTTTCCGGAGGATGCTTTTGTAGTAGGTGGATTCATCCTGATTGCGGGCAAAGCGGGAGAACTTCCAGACAAGGATAACATCAAAGGGCTTGGGCTTGGAGCGCGCTGTGGCAATCATGGTCTGGAAAGCAATCCGCTTATCCGCTTTTTTGCCGGATATGCCGTCATGCTCCATAAAAATGAATTCCTGTGGAATAATCAGGCTGTGGGATTTGGCATAATTGCGAATTTCCTCCAGTTGGGAATCGGGGGAGAGGTCCAGCTGATCATCTGTGCTGACACGGATATAGGCTGCTGCAACCTGTAAATCTTTTGGCATAATTATATTACCTCCCTTAAAACATATTAGTTTTGGGCATAAAAATGCCCGGTAACTTGTGTT
>N._stephensi_709_foregut__coassemble_249_pt1 | contig 21703 bp, 20 predicted proteins | sample N__stephensi_709_foregut__metabat2_low_PE_012 | metagenome-assembled genome bin N | reverse complement strand
CCCGCACAGCCGGAATTCCATCAGGCGGTAAAAGAGGTTTTGGAATCTCTGAGAGTAGTAATTGAGGAAAATGAGGAAGCATACAGAAAGGACGCTTTGCTGGAGCGAATCTGTACTCCCGAGCGTGTTGTTATGTTCCGTGTTCCCTGGGTGGATGATAAGGGACAGGTGCAGGTAAATAACGGTTTCCGTGTACAGTTCAACAGTGCAATCGGACCCTACAAGGGAGGCTTGAGATTCCATCCTTCCGTAAACTTAGGAATTATCAAGTTCTTAGGCTTTGAGCAGATTTTCAAAAATTCCTTAACGGGACTTCCCATCGGCGGCGGTAAGGGCGGCTGTGATTTCGACCCCAAGGGCAAATCTGACAGGGAGGTTATGGCATTCTGCCAGAGCTTTATGACAGAGCTTTACAGACATATCGGAGCTGATACAGACGTACCTGCCGGGGATATCGGCGTAGGTGGAAGGGAAATCGGCTTTATGTTCGGTCAGTATAAGAGAATCCGCGATACTTATGAAGGCGTGCTGACAGGCAAGGGCTTGACCTATGGCGGTTCTTTGGCAAGAACGGAAGCTACAGGCTATGGTCTGTTATACTTAACAGAGGAAATGTTAAAGTGCAACGGCAAGGATATTGCAGGCAAGACAATCGCAGTTTCCGGTGCGGGCAATGTTGCAATTTATGCAATCCAGAAGGCACAGCAGTTGGGCGGAAAGCCTGTTACCTGCTCGGATTCCACAGGCTGGATTTATGACCCTGAAGGCATTGATGTTGCTTTATTAAAAGAAGTAAAGGAAGTAAAGCGTGCACGCCTGACAGAGTATGCTGCTGCAAGACCCGGTGCAGAGTATCATGAAGGCAAGGGCGTATGGAGCGTGAAATGCGATATTGCACTTCCCTGTGCTACACAGAATGAGTTAAGCCTTGAGGATGCAAAACAGCTGGCAGCAAACGGCTGCTTCGCAGTTGCAGAAGGCGCTAACATGCCTACAACCTTAGAGGCTACAGAGTACTTGCAGAAAAACGGCGTTTTGTTCTGCCCCGGGAAGGCTTCCAACGCAGGCGGTGTTGCGACAAGCGCACTGGAAATGAGCCAGAACTCCGAGAGGCTCAGTTGGTCCTTTGAGGAAGTAGACGCAAAATTAAAGGGCATTATGGTTAATATTTTCCATAATCTGGATGATGCGGCAAAGAAATACGGCAAGGAAGGCGACTACGTAGCAGGCGCTAACATTGCAGGCTTCTTAAAGGTTGCTGATGCTATGAAGGCTCAGGGTATTGTATAAGAAATAATTTTGTAGAGGATAGAAATCCCACATACAGCCGGAAACGGTGTGTGTGGGATTTTTTTGAAAAATGTATAAGAATGTTGTAAAATGGGATTGTTATATCATTCGGCTAAATTATATTCAAAAGAAAATTAGATTGTCGGTATAAGTAAATTATGATACACTACTCACATGAGAAGTAATCGAATACAAGTTTAGCCAAGCTAAAGCTGGTGGCAGCCTCCCATACTTGAAGAAGAGGGGAGGTGGTGCTGATGGATATATACGAAGTAATAAGCCTGCTATTTTTAGGCGGTTCGTTTCTCGTTGCACTGCTTGCCTACATAGATAGGAACAACAAGCGAAAATAAATAAGCCACCTTTGTCTTAGCCGGACAGGTGACTTATTTTAATCATCTTACGAGGCGACCACCTTGTAGACGGTTGCTTCACTTTTGCTTTTATTATAGTATGTTGAGTATAAAGTTTCAAGAAGAAAATTAGAAATAACTGAAAATATGCTAATATTATGATGTTGCAAAAACTTTAAGGGGCGGCTATGGAGAAGGATTTAAACAAGGCAATCAGTCAATGCTATGAAATATGCGATTACATGGAGAAAAACGGGGTTATCAAAAAGGAACTTCAGACTACTCTGCGGGAGCTGCTCCGCAGGGAATTTCTGGATTTTGTGATTTATCTTGCCATGCTGGACGCAGGGTTTACCCAGTGGGAAGAGGAATATATTAACAAAACCTTCGGCTTCCGTCTGAATCAGGAGACGGTCAAGGAGTTAAAGGTGCACAGGAGGCTGACGGAGAGTCATTACGGGACCCAGATTCCCCTGGTATTAAAGTATTTTGTCTTAGCAGATGCGGGAAGGAAGATTAAGGGGGATATTTATGGCAATAAAAAGGCCAAATATCTTGTGGACACTTACCGTTTGATCGGGCAGAATTATCTTGTGGGCAATGAAACCGCAGGGGACAGGGAAATAAACGCCCTCTCCAGATACTGTATGATGTTGGATGATTATCTGAAGGAATACGGCTTGCTGCGTCCCGACAAGAAGAGCGAGCCGGTTACAAAAGGGGAAAAGGAAGAGGCAAAGGGCGGGACCCTGGATATCAACGACCTGATGGCGGAGCTAAACTCCCTTACGGGCTTAAAGACCGTGAAGGAGGATTTAAACGCCCTGATCAACCTGATGCGTGTGCAGAAAATGCGGGAAGAGAACGGGATGAAGCAGAGCGGTATCAATAAGCATATGGTCTTTATGGGCAATCCCGGTACAGGCAAGACCACGGTGGCAAGGCTTTTGGCGGAAATTTATGCCGGCATCGGGGTCGTGGAAAAAGGGCATCTGGTAGAGGTGGACCGTTCAGGGCTGGTCAGCGGCTATGTGGGACAGACGGCTATGAAGGTTCAGGATGTGGTGGAAGAGGCTTTGGGGGGCATTTTATTTGTGGATGAAGCCTATACCCTGACAAGCAGCAAGGGGCAGAATGATTTTGGGCAGGAGGCGGTTGACACCCTGTTAAAGGCTATGGAGGACCACAGGGATGATTTAATTGTCATTGTGGCAGGCTATACGGATTTGATGCAGGAATTTTTAGATTCCAATCCGGGGCTGCGCTCCCGTTTCAATAAATATATTATGTTTGAGGATTATACGGCGGAGGAACAGCTTGAGATTTTCCGCTTTATGTGCAAGGGTATGGATTATGTGCTTTCCAAGGATGCATTAGAGGAAGCGGGGCGGTTTTTTAAAGAACGGAATGAAAACAAGCCGGAGACCTATGCCAATGCCAGGGATGTGAGAAATTACCTGGAAAAGGCTATTTCCAACCAGGCGACCCGGATTGTGCAGCTAAAGAATGTGGACAAGGAAACTCTTGCCGTTCTGGAAAAGGAAGATTTGGAAGGCATCAGCCTGGGGTAACGGGAGTTAAATATATGAAAAAAATCGTAATGGGTATTCTTGCCCATGTGGATGCAGGGAAAACAACATTATCGGAGGCGCTGCTTTATAAGGGCGGCACCATCAGGAAGCAGGGCAGGGTGGACCATAAGGACGCTTATCTGGATACCTTCAGCTTGGAGCGGCAGAGGGGAATTACCATTTTTTCCAAACAGGCGAAGGCAGCTTTTGGGAAACTTGAGATAACCCTGCTTGATACGCCGGGACATGTGGATTTTTCCATGGAAATGGAGCGTTCCCTGCAGGTGTTGGATTATGCGGTTCTGGTTATCAGCGGAACAGACGGCGTCCAGCCCCATACGGAGACTTTGTGGAAATTGTTGGAAGAATATCATATTCCAACTTTTTTGTTTGTCAATAAGACGGACCTGCTTGGGGACCTGTTTACAAAAGAGAAGCGGGAAAGCATGATGAAGGACCTTGGGGAAAGACTGGATTCTTCCGTGGTGGACTTTACGAGGGAATCCCGTTTTATGGAAGACGCCGCCATGTGCGGGGAAGACGCTATGGAGGAATATTTGGAAAAGGGCGGTCTTTCCAGGGAGACGGTTGCACTGTTGGTTGCAAAAAGAAAGCTGTTTCCCTGCTTTTTCGGGTCGGCGCTAAGGCTGGACGGGGTGGATGCGTTGATAAAGGGGCTGGAGGATTACTGCTGTGAGCTGGTATATCCGGAGGAATTTGGGGCGAGGGTATACAAAATCGCCAGGGATGAACAGGGAAAACGGCTGACTTATTTAAAGCTGACCGGAGGGTGCCTGAAGGTAAAGGGACTTTTAAACGGGGAGAAGGTTGACCAGATACGGGTTTATTCCGGCAGCAGGTACGAAGCGGTGGAGGAGGCGTCTGCCGGGGGCGTTTATGCCGTGGCGGGACCGGAAAAGACTTATCCGGGACAGGGAATCGGAATAGAGGAGGAGCCGGTAAAGCCGGTGCTTTCCCCTGTTATGACCTGCCAGGTAATTCTGCCGGAAGAAACTGACCCGGCGGTGGCGCTGCCAAAGCTTAAGGAGCTGGAAGAGGAGGACCCCGGACTGCATGTGGTGTGGAATGAAACCCTGGGGGAAATCCATGTGCAGATTATGGGAAAGGTACAGCTGGAGATATTAAAGGATATCATAGCGGAACGGTTTGGCATGGAGGTGGATTTTGGCGCAGGCAGTATTGTATACAAAGAGACCATTGCTTCTGCAGTGGAAGGCGTCGGGCATTTTGAACCTCTGCGTCATTATGCGGAAGTGCATTTGCTTATGGAGCCTTTGCCGGAGGGAAGCGGACTAATCTTTGACAGCAGCGTAAGCGGGGACGAACTGGATTTAAACTGGCAGAGGCTGATTCTGACCCACCTGGGCGAGCGTGAGCATCCGGGCGTGCTGACAGGCGCTGCCATTACGGATATGAGGATTACCCTGGCGGCGGGCAGGGCGCATTTAAAGCATACGGAGGGCGGCGATTTCAGACAGGCGACCTACCGTGCCGTAAGGCAGGGGCTGAAAAGCGGGGAAAGCATCCTGTTAGAGCCTTTCTATGATTTTGAACTGGAGGTTCCAAGAGAGCAGATTGGCAGGGCTATGAGCGATATTCAGAGAATGTATGGAGCCTTTGAAACACCTGAGAGCCTGGGGGAGACTTTCCTGTTAAAGGGTAGGGTTCCCGTGGCGTCCTCCATGGATTATATGAGTGAGGTCCATGTCTATACCAAGGGCAGGGGAAGGCTGAAGCTGCGCTTTAGCGGTTACGGACCCTGCCATAATGCGGGGGAGGTCATAGAGCAGACGGGGTATGACAGCGAGGAGGATATGGAAAATCCTACCGGTTCTGTATTCTGCGCCCACGGAAGCGGGTTTTATGTGAAATGGGATGAAGTGCCGGACTATATGCATATAGAGTCCTGTATGCATAAAAGTGGCAGATGGCAGGGAGCGGGCGGAAACCGGGAAGAAGGCAGAGAATGGGAAGAAGCCGGGGATAATTATGACAAAGCAGGCGGGGGAAAAGGGAAGGAAAAGAAGAAACAGGAATGGAGCAGATATGGGGACAAGGAGCTGGAAGCAATCATGCTACGGGAATTTGGACCTGTAAAGAGACGGGAATACGGCAGCAGGAACACCAGATACATTGCAGGCGGAAAAAGCGTTGATGCGGGAGAATATTACAGGAAGCATGGGAATAAAAATACAGCGCCTGCGGAAAATTATCTGTTAGTGGATGGTTACAATATTATTTTCGCATGGGAGGAATTAAAGGAGCTGGCTAAGACCAGTCTGGATGCCGCAAGGGGAAGGCTTGCGGATATACTCTGTGATTATCAGGGCTTTACCAAATGTCATCTGATTCTGGTATTCGACGCCTATAAGGTAAAGGGAAATCCGGGGGAAGTGGGAAGCTACCACAACATTCATGTGGTATATACCAAAGAGGCGGAAACGGCGGATATGTATATTGAAAAGGTTACCAAAGAGATTGCGCCAAATCACAGGGTAAGGGTGGCAACCTCGGACGGACTGGAGCAGTTAATCATTATGGGGCATGGCGCCATGAGGGTGTCGGCGGCGGAATTTTATAGGGAAGTGATGGACGTGAAGGAAAGGGTAAGGGAAATCATAAAAGCAGAAAAGTGAAGGAAGGAAACCGGCTATGAAATTAATGAGAAGAGAAGAGCAGAAAGAGGAAAATACCTGGAAGCTGGAGGATTTGTATATCAATGACGATGCATGGAAAAGCGACGGCGTCAGGCTTCAGTTTGCCATAGAGGAGCTGAAGGAATATGACGGACGGTTACAGGAGAATGCAAAAACGCTTCTGGAATGTCTGAAGGCTTATGCCGATGCCAACTGTCTTTTGGAAGCATATTATGTCTATGCCAATGAGCGTTACCACCAGGATACGGCAAATTCCCTTTACCAGGGCTTTGCAGGGGAAGCGGAGATTAAAATGAATCTTTTACAGGCGGCGGTTTCCTATATGATGCCCCAGATTCTGGCGATTCCCCAAGAGAAGCTGGAGGAATTTTATAGAGACGAGCCGGAGCTTTCCGAATACCGCCTGTTTATTGAAAATATCCAAAGACAGAAGGAGCATACGCTGGATGAAAAGGGGGAAGCTATGTTAGCGGCTGCTAATGAAGTGGCGAAGGGCGCTTCCAATATTTATTCCATGTTCAACAATGCGGATGTGAGATTTGCGGATATCAGGGATGAGAAAGGGGAAATGGCGACGCTTACCCAGGGAAGGTTTATTACCTTTATGGAAAGCCGGGACCGCAGAGTCAGACAGGAGGCTTTTAGCGCCCTTTATGCTTCCTACAAGCAGAATATGAATACATTGGCGGCAATGTTTGACGCCAATGCGAGGGCGTCGGCGTTTTTTGCAAAGGAAAGGCGGTATAAAAGCGCATTGGAGGCGGCGCTGGACGATTCGGAAATCCCTGTGGAGGTTTACCACAGGCTGATAGAAACGGTCCATGACAATCTGGATGCCATGTACGATTACGTTGCCCTGCGCAAAAAGCTGTTAGGGGTGGAGGAGCTTCATATGTATGACGTCTATGTCCCTATGGTAGAGGGCGTGGAAAAGAAGTATACCTTTGAAGAAGCCAAGGCACTTGTTTTGGAAGGGCTTGCGCCCTTGGGGGAGGATTACCTGGAGCTGTTGGAAGAAGGCTTTGCTAACCGGTGGATTGATATTTATGAAAATGAAGGGAAGCGCACGGGAGCTTATTCCTGGGGAGCTTATGGGGTGCACCCCTATGTGCTGTTAAACTTCCAGGGGACGCTGAATCATGTGTTTACTCTTGCTCATGAGATGGGACATGCCCTTCATTCCCATTATTCTGATGTAAGCCAGCCCTACCTGTATGCAGGATACAAGATTTTTGTGGCGGAGGTGGCGTCTACCTGTAACGAAGCATTGTTGATTCACTATTTATTGGAAAAAACAGAGGACGAAAGAGAAAAGGCTTATTTAATCAATTATTTTCTGGAGCAGTTTAAAGGAACCCTTTTCCGCCAGACCATGTTTGCGGAGTTTGAAAGTATGACCCATGATATGGTAAAGGAAGGGAAAACCCTGACCGCTGATGTGCTATGCGATACCTACCGCAGGCTGAATGAGCTGTATTTCGGACCGGATATGGTAATAGATGAGGAAATTGCTTATGAATGGGCAAGGATTCCCCATTTCTACACGCCCTTTTATGTGTACCAGTATGCCACGGGCTTTGCGGCGGCAGTTGCTATCAGCAGCCGGATTTTGAAAGGAGAAGAGGGCGCTGTCAGGGATTATAAGCGGTTTTTAAGCGGAGGCAGCAGCATGAGCCCCATTGAACTGCTGAAGCTTTGTAAGGTGGATATGACAGAAAGCGGTCCGGTGGAAGAAGCGTTAAAGGTATTTAGGGAATATCTGGACAGGATGAAGAAAGCCTGAAAGGGAATCCCGCCTTACTATTTACCTGAAGGGGATAAAAGAATATAAAAACAGCAATATAATACAAAGATAATTGCATAAAAACAGGAAAAACCCTGAAAAATAAGATAAGATAAGTCAAAAAAGTGTTATATTGTATTTTTTTTGAAACAATAGAAAACCCTATACACATTTCAAATCCAATGTGCTAATATATCCTAGCGGTTTGGAGAAAGGGTAAGGATTGTGAAAGCCCGCCCGGACTGCGTTAGAGAGGAGGCGCTTTATTATGACGAAGGATTTGACAAAAGGCTCTCCCATGAAGCTGATACTGGGCTTTGGGGTTCCGCTGCTGTTTGGGTTGTTGTTTCAGCAGTTTTATAATATGGTGGATACGATTATTGTAGGAAGGATGCTGGGTGTGGACGCCCTGGCGGCAGTTGGTTCCACCGGTTCCGTTAATTTCATGATTTTGGGATTTTGTATCGGATTGTGTAACGGTTTTGCCATTCCCATTGCCCAGAAGTTCGGAGCAAAGGATGACCACGGTCTTAGGAAGTTTGTAGCGGGCTGTGCATGGGCGTCCGCCGCCTGTGCGGTTGTCATAACCGTGGCAGTAGGGTTTCTTTGCAGAAATATTTTAATCTGGATGCGTACTCCGGAAAACATCATGGAGGATGCTTATTCCTACATATTTATTATATTTATGGGAATCCCGGCAACAATTTTATATAACATGGTTTCCGGTATCATCCGGTCTTTGGGCGACAGCGTTATGCCCTTAGTATTTTTAGTTATCTCTTCCCTGGCGAATATTGTACTGGATGTAGTGTTTATCATGCAGTTTGGCGTTGCAGGGGCAGCCCTGGCAACGGTTATCGCCCAGGGAGCGTCAGGCGTTATCAGTCTGGTTTATCTGGTAAAGAAATATGACATTTTGAGGATGAGCGGGGAGGAAAAGCGTTTTGACATGGATTGTATCCGGTCGCTCTGCGCCATGGGAGTGCCCATGGGACTGCAATATTCCATTACCGCAATCGGAAGCGTTATATTGCAGTCAGCGGTCAATACCTTAGGCTCCGACGCCGTGGCGTCCGTGACGGCGGCAAGCAAAATCTGTATGTTTTTATGTTGTCCCTTTGACGCCATGGGTTCTACCATGGCAACCTATGGCGGGCAGAATATCGGGGCAGGGCTGTTAAACAGAATCCATGAAGGATTGAAGGCGTGCTCCAAGCTGGGCGTAGTATATTCCTTTATCTGCCTTTTGGTTGTATTGCTTTTTGGCAAGGAATTGTCCCTGCTTTTTGTTTCGGCGGATGAGACGGCGATTATCGGAAGAATCCATTATTTTATGGTGGCAAATGTGGTTTTCTATATTCCCCTGGCATTTGTCAATATTGTGAGATTTTTGATACAGGGGCTTGGCTATCCTAATTTTGCCATTCTTGCAGGGGTCTGTGAAATGGCTGCAAGGGGCGTTATGGGCTTTGTGTTTGTGCCCATGTTTGGTTTTGCGGCGGCAGGCTTTGCCAGTCCGGTTGCGTGGATTTGTGCAGACTGCTTTTTGATTCCGGCATATTTCCACATTATGAAAAAGCTGAAAAAACAGCTGGAAAATCATGAAAATGCCATGAATCCGGCAAATATGGAGAGTGTGGAATCCTCTGACGGGCAAAAGTGGCACTGGCATGGAAAAAGAAAACTCTTACATTAAGGGAGAGATTGAATGAAAGAATCCAGGATATTGACAGTATTTACGGGAGGAACCATTGGAAGCGCCCCGGAGGCGGGGAAGCTTCGTCCGGCCGGGGAAAGCGCCAGGAGACTTTTGCTGACGCATTTTGCAGAGAAAAAGCAGAAGCTTTTTGAGGAGTATTTCCGTCGAAGAATTGTTTTTGACACTGTCTGTCCTTATGAAATTTTAAGCGAGAATCTGGAGGGAAGCCATCTGGAGAGACTGGAGGCGTGCATCCTGGAAAAGGGTGCGGCAAATTATGAGGGTGTCATTGTGACGACAGGAACCGACAGCCTTGCCTATTTCTCCGGGGCGTTGGGGTATGCCCTTGCAAATTTGCAGATACCTGTGGTCGTGGTGTCTGCCAATTACCCGCTGTCAGATGAAAGAAGCAACGGCTTTTCAAATTTTGAAGGGGCGTTGCTTTTGATTCTTTCGGGAGGGCATAAGGGTGTATTCTGTTCCTATGATAACGGGGACGGGCATTTTATCCATTATGCCACAAGGCTCCTGCCGCAGATGAATTACAGCCACCGGGTGGAAAGCGTTATGGGCAGGGTGTACGGCGGAGTAAACGGCATGGCGATAGAGGTGGATGAAATGAATCCCGAAGAAGCTGTTTTCCCGGGGCTTTCATGCAAAAACCTGTCAAAAAAGCATCCTGTTTTTATCAGACCCTATCCGGGAGTGGTTTATACCGTGCCAAAGGATTGCTGCGGTATTTTGCTGGATACCTATCATTCGGGGACACTTCCGGTGGCGGAAGAGGGCTTCCGGGATTTTATGAAAGAGGCTGGGAAGCGGAATATCCCGGTGTTTGCAGCAGGCGTTCCTGAGGGAATGGTATATGAAACCGTAGGGCAGATGAAGGAAGCGGGAGTCATGGTATTACCGCCTGCATCGCCTGCAGCGATGTATATGAAGCTGTGGATGGCGGCGAAAACGGGAGCGGATTTAAGAGAGCTTATGTTTTGTCCCATGGGGCATGATTTTTTTGCATTGTAAAGGAGACGCAGGGAAATCCTGACTTACCGGGGTAATAAGAAGGGCATGGCGGAAAAATATGCAGAAGAATACGGATATTGACCTGTTGAAGAATTTGGAAAAACTACATACTACCAAATTGGGTGCAATGCGGATAAAGAAAAACCTGTCCCTGAATGCAGAGGATGTGGTCTCGTGGTGCAAAGCGATAATCCATTCAGATAATGCCTCCATTACCAGAAAAGGGAAAAACTGGTATGTGAACGTGGATGGGTGCATCATAACGGTTCATGCACACAGCTATACGATTATCACGGCACATAAAGCTGCAACTTAAAATCAGTGTATCATGTATTATAAATGAGGGAAAAGCAGAAACAAAGCAGGGAGGAAGAGAATGCGTAAAATCAAAACTCTCATGATTGTAGTATTTTTGGTATTGATAGCGGTTGGGGGTGCGGCGCTTCTGTATTCCGCCTGGGAGGACAGGCTGAAGTGGCCGGAGCATTTCCGGGCGGAGCTGGATGCTTTCTTCGGAGAAGGAAACTGGGAATGGGTTTCGGAGGAGGTAAAGGAAAGCAGAATGTATGAGGTAAGGGATGATTACGTTGGAAATGGCGTTTATACGCAGTCTAGTCCGGGGAAATACCATGTCTGGAATATTGCCTTTACCAATCGTAACGGGGAACGGGAAATTTGGACCTTGAGTGACCATGCCATGCAGATTAACCATTCAAAGGAGAATCTGTTTACTTCCGGAAGGTATTCTGCGAAACAGGCGTTTACCCAGCAGTTAATGGAGATTTCTTTTATGGTGGCGGAGGAAGAAATAAGCAGGGAAATCCTGCGGGAGGTTTTGTCGCAGCAGGAAGCGGACTGTCTGGAAGTGGATATTTCTTACCGTGGCGGAAACCCTCCGCCCCAAATGTATGATGAACTGATAAACCAGCCCTGGTTTCATGTAAACCAGGCTGCGGCTTCCGATTATCTAGCCAGTGATTTGTATGATTTTTATATCTGGATTCATGCCCATGATTACAAGGTGGAAAAGCTGACGGAAAGTGAGAAGCAGCACCTTTTGGACAGCCTTCCGGAATTGGAGAAGCTGCTGCATGATACCTATGGGGAAAGCGCTGATTATGAAATTTATCTTGATGCAGGACATAAGGCGGCGTCCGGTGGTTGATTTTCGGCGCAGCATTGTGTATCATATGGTTGATGAACGCTGCGACTGTCGTTTATGGGACAGCCCGGGAAGCGGAAGGAAATCCGGAGGAAACGCAGAAACGCTTGCAGGAGAAAGGGAAGATTGAGGACAATACCCTGTCCGGTTTTCTGGAAGCTTTGACGATTGCTTCCTCGCCGATTACAGATAAGGTGTTTTTCCTTACGGAGATAACCTATATTCTGGCGCAGGGAACCACAGGCGGGGAAATGCGCATTGAGGTAAAAATGAAATAAAAGAGGTACAAAATGAATATACCAATCATCGGTGGGGCGGACGGTCCTACAGCCATATTTTTAGCAGTCAGCTTTCACTCATTTATGCTTCCGGCACTTGGAATTATGCTTTTGTTTTATGGCATTTACTTTGTAAAGCAGTTTTCACAGAAGCGCCGGGGGATTACCACAAGGCAGCTTGGGCGGAGAAAGGAAAAAACACTCTACAGGGTAGAAGCCCTGCTGTCTGCGGCAACAGTATTGATTGTTGTTGCAGAAGTGCTTTCCATTCTTTTTGATTTCAGCCTGATGCCCTTTCCTGTCAGGATAGGCGGAATGATTCTGGGAATTTCAGGGGATTTGGTTTTTCTCGCAGCGATTTTAACCATGAAAAACAGCTGGAGGGCGGGAATACCGGAGAAGGACCGGACGGAATTTGTATCCACGGGGATTTACAGATACAGCAGGAATCCGGCTTTTCTGGGCTTTGATATGGTATACATAGGGATTCTGCTTATGTATTTTAACTGGTTTCTTTTGGCGTTTACGGTATGGGCTGTTGTGATGCTGCATTTGCAGATTTTGCAGGAGGAAAAATACCTGCCCGCAGCATTTGGGGAGGAATATCTGGAGTATCAAAAGCATACCTGCCGCTATTTGGGACGAAAATAGAACCGGGAGCAAAATTTTGCAGATGATTAGAACGGGAGGTGTGCCTTATGTGGCTGGTATTTGCTCTTCTTTCCTCTATATTTGCAGCCCTTACGTCCATTCTTGCAAAGGTCGGGATTGACGGGGTTAATTCCAATCTGGCGACAGCCGTCAGGACGGTTGTGGTGTTATTGATGGCGTGGGGAATGGTATTTTTAACCAACGCACAGAGCGGGCTTGGCACAATCAGCAAAAAGAGCTGGCTGTTTCTGGTTTTGTCAGGGCTTTCCACCGGCGCATCCTGGCTGTGCTATTACAAAGCCCTGCAGATAGGGGAAGTGTCAAAGGTTGTTCCGATTGATAAGTTAAGCGTGGTAATAACCATGGTTCTGGCATTTGTTTTCCTGCACGAGAGATTTACGCGCCAATCTATCGTTGGCTGTGTGTTGATTGCTGCAGGAACCCTTCTTCTGATAAAATGAGTTTTAAGGGGAGGCAGGCGGGAGCGTTTTATCCGTCAGGCTGAAAAATTTTTCTTGACAGATAAAAAGAATTGTTTTAAACTTTATTCAGTTAAAGAGATATATTATGAAACCGATGAGCAAGAGGAGTAGGTCATGGAGCACATCACAGAGAGCTGCGGCAGGTGGGATGCAGTATGGAGGAAATGAGTGAATGGACTTGCGAGGGTGGCTTGAAACCGGTAAGGGAGTAGACACCAACGGGTTCCCTGCCCGTTATCAGGAGGGTGCATATTGTGAGTATGCAGACAGAGAGGATAGATGATCTATCAATCAGGGTGGTACCGCAGAAGATTTCAAGCTTTTGTCCCTAGGGGGGCAGGAGCTTTTTTTATGTGGAAATACAAAAAAAGGAGTGAGGAAAATGTATTATCCGGATTATGAAGAAGCGAGCCGTTACGAAAAGGACTATAACATGATTCCCGTGTGCAGGGAAATATACGCTGATGTTATAACGCCTATTACGCTGCTTGGGAAGCTTTCCCAGGTGGACAGCCGTTTCTTTCTGTTGGAAAGCGTAGAGGGCGGAAACCGGTGGGGCAGGTATTCCTTTCTGGGCGTAAACCCGTTAATGCAGATTTCAGCCAAGAACGGCGTGGTTACTTTAAAAAGCGGGGCAATCGAGCAGAAGGAAGAAAAGGAACCCATGGAAGCCCTTAAGGAGCAGCTTGCCAAATTCAAAACCCCGAAGCTGGAGGGAATGCCTTCCTTCACAGGCGGTTTTGTAGGGCACTTTTCTTATGAAATGATAGGATATGCGGAGCCTAAGCTTCATTTAAAGGAAAGTGAATTTGACGATTATAACCTGATGCTTTTTGACAAGGTAATCGCATACGACCACTTAAAGCAGAAGATTATTGTGGTGGTCAATTACAGAAGCAGCCAGGGGGAGACTGGGTATAATGCGGCGGCGCTGGAAATTGAAAAGATTATCCATATGATTTATGACGCTGCGGTCCTAAAAACGGAAAAGGCGCAGAAGGAAGTGGACTTTACCTGCAATACGTCCAAAGAGGAGTATTGTGAAATGGTGGAAAAGACAAAGCGCTATATCCGGGAGGGGGATATTTTCCAGGGAGTTATTTCCAGACGGTTTGAGGCAAAGTACCACAGCAGTCTTTTCAATACCTACCGGGTGCTGAGGACCACCAACCCGTCCCCTTATATGTACTTTATCCAGTGCGACGATTTGCAGGTCGCAGGCACTTCTCCCGAAACCATGGTAAAGTTGGAGGAAGGGAAGCTGACTACCTTTCCCGTGGCGGGCACCAGGAAAAGGGGCAGGGATGCAAAAGAGGATGAAATGCTGGAAAAGGAGCTTTTAGCCGATGAGAAGGAATGTGCCGAGCACAACATGCTGGTGGATTTGGCAAGAAATGATATTGGCAGGCTTGCAGAGTACGGCAGCGTAACCGTTGAGGAATATATGAAGATACACCGTTTTTCCAAGGTTATGCACATTGCCTCGGTGGTGTGCGGAAGACTTAGGAAGGATAAGGACGGGTGCGATACCATTTCTGCCATGCTGCCGGCGGGAACCCTTTCGGGAGCGCCGAAGTTTCGTGCCTGCCAGATTATTGACGAGCTGGAAAAAGACGCCAGGGGGATTTACGGAGGAGCAATCGGTTATCTGGACTTTTCAGGCAACCTGGATGTGTGCATTGCCATCAGGACGGCGGTTAAAAAAGGAGATAAGGTTTATATCCAGGCAGGAGCGGGAATTGTCGCCGACAGCATACCTGAAAACGAGTACCAGGAATGTGCAAACAAAGCGGGAGCGGTTATTGAAGCCGTAAAACGGGCAAGCGAGGTGAACGGGTCATGATACTTTTAATTGATAATTACGACAGCTTTTCCTACAATCTGGTCCAGTTAATCGGCTGCGTCGCAAAGGAAGAGATTAAGGTTATCCGCAATGATGAAATGAGCGCAGAAGAAGTGGAAAAGCTTTCGCCGGACGCCATTATTTTATCTCCGGGACCGGGAAAACCTGAAGATGCAGGTATCTGTGAGGCGGTTATCAGGAAAATGCAGGGGAAGTGCAGGATACTGGGCGTGTGTCTGGGACACCAGGGAATCTGCGAAGTGTACGGGGCAAGGATTACCTATGCAAAGAGGTTGATGCATGGGAAGCAGAGCCTTACTGCCATAGATACAGAGGAAAGCATCTTTCAAGGGCTGCCCGGGCAGATACCTGTTGCCAGATATCATTCCCTGGCGGCGGAGCCGGAATCCCTGCCGGATTGCCTGAAGGTAACCGGAAGGACGGCGGACGGGGAGATTATGGCAGTCAGACATAAGGAATATGAAATATACGGACTGCAGTTTCATCCCGAGAGCGTGCTGACGCCGGACGGGGAACAGATTTTAAGAAATTTCCTAGGCGGTAAAGAGTTATAAAAATGGTTAAAGCATGGTGGAAAGCCGGAAACAGGCTATCCGGGAAATTATAATGATAAGACAGCGGTAAGGATAATTTCATTGAAAATTGATAGTAAAATCAGGAGGTAAAGACAATGATTCAGGAAGCAATCGCACAGTTAGTAGAAGGTAAGGATTTAAGTTATGAAACAGCAGGAAGCTGCATGGATGAAATTATGAGCGGCGAAGCGAGCCAGATGCATATGGCGGCTTATCTGACGGCTCTGCGTATGAAGGGAGAGTCCATTGATGAAATTGCGGCGTCTGCCGACGGCATGAGGAAGCATGCGGTAAGATTACAGCATGATACGGACGTTTTGGAAATCGTGGGAACAGGCGGGGATGAAGCCTACAGCTTTAACATTTCCACGACGGCGGGAATCGTAACGGCAGCTGCAGGGATTCCCGTTGCAAAGCATGGCAACAGAAGCGTGTCCAGCAAATGCGGTGCGGCGGATGTGTTAGAGGCGCTTGGCGTAAATATTACCATTGAACCGGAAAAGATGGAAAAGGTATTAAAGGAGGAAGGCATCGCCTTTATGTTCGCACAGATTTACCACAAGGCAATGCGTTTTGTGGCGCCGGTCAGGAAAGAATTGGGAATCCGCACGCTTTTTAATATTTTAGGACCGCTGTCCAATCCTGCCTTTGCCAATATGCAGCTGATGGGCGTTTATGAAGAAGCTCTGTTGCAGCCCATGGCGGAGGTTTTGATGAAATTAGGCGTGAAACGCGGTATGGTAGTATATGGCACTGACAGGCTGGATGAAATCAGCATCAGCGCACCTACCCTGGTATGTGAAATGAAGGACGGAAAGCTGGAACGCTATGAGATTACACCGGAGCAGTTTGGATTAAAGAGAGCGAAGAAGGAAGATATGGCAGGGGGCGATCCGGCGGAAAATGCAAAGATAACGAAGGCTGTTCTTGCAGGGGAACAGGGCGCTAAAAGGGATGCCGTTGTTTTAAACGCCGGTGCGGCAATTTATATTGCAGGCAAGGCAGAGAGTATGGCGGAGTGCGTCAAAGTAGCGCAGGAAATCATTGACAGCGGCAAGGCGGCGGAAAAGCTGGAAGCATTTGTGAAGGCGACCAATGCATAAAGAAACGGAAATTGTATGATGGCAGGAGGAAATGATGGCTGAAACAATTTTGGATATTCTGGCGGATACGGCAAGGGAAAGAGTAAGGAAGGACAAGGAAGGTATTTCCCTTGCACAGATGAAAGCCATGGCTTTGGCAAAGGAATGTATCGCGGACAGGGAAATGGGATTCCCCGTGGAGCAGGCGTTGAGACAGGAAGGGATTTCCTTTATCTGTGAGGTTAAAAAGGCGTCGCCCTCCAAGGGGCTGATTGCTGAGGACTTCCCATATGTGGAGATAGCCAGGGCTTACGAAGAGGCGGGGGCGGACTGCATTTCGGTCTTGACGGAACCCAGTAAATTTCTGGGAAAGGACGCCTATCTGGAGGAAATTGCCGGGGCGGTAAAGACGCCGGTCCTTAGAAAGGATTTTACCATAGACCCTTACCAGATTTACCAGGCGAAGGTCCTTGGGGCATCTATGGTGCTTTTAATCTGTGCCCTGCTAAAAGAGGAGGCTGTGAAAGAGTATATCGGTATCTGCGACAGCCTGGGGCTTTCTGCGCTGGTGGAAGCCCATGATGAAGCGGAAATCGCCATGGCGGTAAGGGCAGGCGCAAGGATTATCGGGGTCAACAACAGGAACTTAAAGGACTTTACCGTGGATGTCAATAACAGCGGGCGTTTGAGAAAACTGGTGCCTTCCCATATCCTGTTTGTGGCGGAAAGCGGCATCCAAAGCCCGGCGGATATCCGGGCATTGAAGGAAGCGGGAGTTAACGGCGTACTGATTGGGGAGACTCTGATGAAAAGCAGCGACAAGAAAGCAATGCTTGACGAATTGCGGAAAGGATGCCTATGAACCGGATTAAAATCTGCGGCTTAAAGCGCATGGAGGATGTCCTGGCAGTGAACAAATATAAACCGGAATATATCGGCTTTGTGTTTGCCCATACCAAAAGATTTGTTTCCGATGAGCTGGCGGCGGAATTAAAGAGCGCGCTGGACGGGAGCATCCGGGCGGTGGGCGTATTTGTCAATGAACCCATAGCCCATGTGGTAAAGCTGGTATCGGAAGGAACCATTGATGTGATACAGCTTCACGGGCAGGAGGATTTGAATTATGTAAACCAATTAAAAAAAGAATTGAAAAAGGAGGGGAAAGCTTTTCCCATACCCATTATAAAAGCCGTAAGAATTGATGTTTCCCTGGAGGTAACGAAGGAAAAAGAAGGGGAAATCAGAAAAGAAAACCAAAGGCTGATTGATGAGGCAAAAGCCCTGGGAGTTGATTATCTGCTTTTTGACGCTAAGGTAGGGGGGATTCCCGGAGGAAGCGGGAAGCAGTTTGATATTGCAGGGCTGCCTCCGGATGAGGCAATCGGTATGCCCTATTTTCTGGCAGGAGGGATTGGTTTACATAATGTAAAGCAATTACTGGCATTGCGAAAGCCTTACGGGATTGACGTAAGCAGCGCCGTGGAAACCGATGGCTGTAAGGATAAGGAAAAAATAAGGGAATTGATAGAAACGGTCAGAAAGGAGACAACATGAGTAAAGGAAGATTTGGCGCATACGGAGGACAGTATGTACCGGAAACACTGATGAATGCAATCCATGAGTTAGAGGAGGCTTATGAGCATTATAAAAACGACCCTGAATTTATAAAGGAACTGGATGATTTGAACAGAAATTATGCGGGAAGACCATCGCTGTTATACTACGCGGAAAAAATGACAAAAGATTTGGGCGGCGCGAAGATTTACTTAAAGCGTGAGGATTTGAACCATACAGGCTCCCATAAAATCAACAATGTTTTGGGACAGGTGCTTTTGGCGAAGAAAATGGGAAAAACCAGGGTCATTGCGGAAACCGGCGCAGGTCAGCACGGGGTAGCGACGGCAACAGCGGCAGCCCTTATGGATATGGAATGTGAAATTTTCATGGGAAAGGAAGATACCGTCCGTCAGGCTTTGAATGTATTCCGCATGGAGCTTTTGGGAGCAAAGGTCCATCCCGTGGAAAGCGGCACCCAGACCTTAAAGGATGCGGTCAACGAGACTATGCGGGAGTGGACCAACAGAGTGGACGATACCCTGTATGTCCTTGGCTCCGTTATGGGACCCCATCCCTTCCCCACCATTGTAAGGGATTTCCAGAGCGTTATCAGCAGGGAAACCAAGGCGCAGATATTGGAGCGGGAAGGAAGACTGCCCGATGCGGTTGTTGCCTGCGTGGGCGGGGGCAGCAATGCTATGGGAAGCTTTTATGAATTTATTGAAAATAAGGAAGTGGCGCTTATTGGCTGCGAGGCAGCAGGATTAGGCGTGGATAACCCGAAAAATGCTGCAACCATCGCCAACGGAAGCGAAGGCATTTTCCACGGTATGAAATCTTTGTTCTGCCAGAATGAATACGGACAGATTGCGCCGGTTTATTCCATTTCCGCAGGACTGGATTATCCCGGCATCGGACCGGAGCACGCCATGCTCCATGAGACAGGAAGGGCGCAGTATGTGCCGGTTACGGATGAGGAAGCCGTAGAGGCGTTTGAATATCTTTCCCGCACGGAAGGCATTATTCCGGCGATTGAAAGCGCACATGCCGTTGCCCATGTAATGAAAATTGCAAAAGCAATGGATAAGGATAAGATAATTGTATGTACCATCTCCGGAAGAGGAGACAAGGATGTGGCAGCCATTGCCAGATATCGGGGGGTAGAGTTGTATGAGTAACATAGGAAAAGCATTTGAAAACGGGAAGGCATTTATTGCATTTGTAACCGGGGGCGACCCGGATTTGGATACTACGGAACAGATTTTGTACGCCATGGAAGAGGCGGGGGCGGATTTGATAGAAATCGGTATTCCCTTTTCCGACCCTATTGCGGAAGGACCGGTTATCCAGGAGGCAAACGAGCGTGCCCTTGCGGCAGGCTGTACCACGGACAAACTCTTTGATATGGTCAAAAAAGCAAGGAATAAGGTCACGGTTCCCATTGTATATTTAACTTATGCTAACGCTGTGGTAAAATACGGTAAGGACAAATTTATGAAACGTTGCACGGAATGTGGCGTGGACGGTCTGATTATCCCCGATATCCCCTTTGAGGAAAAGGCGGAGTTGGCAGATACCTGTGAGGAATACGGCGTGGATCTGGTTTCCATGATTGCACCCACCTCCCATGAACGCATCAGGATGATTGCAAAGGAAGCGAAGGGCTTTGTATACTGTGTATCCTCCATGGGCGTTACCGGGGTCAGAAGCGAGATTACAACAGATATCGGCGCCATGGTCAGACTGGTAAAAGAAGTAAACGATATTCCCTGTGCCATCGGCTTTGGCATAGCTACCCCGGAGCAGGCGGAAAAAATGGCGTCCCTTTCCGACGGCGCCATAGTAGGAAGCGCCATTGTCAAGCTGGTTGCAAAGTACGGCAAGGATGCGCCAAAATACGTCGGGGAATATGTGAGGTCCATGAAGGAAGCAGTAAGAAAGGCGGACTAAAACCGTGTATATTCTGGCAGGATTTTCAGCATTACTGGTTGAATTTATCATTACATGTATTACCAGGGATTCCATCATGGTGGGAATCATGATAATTACCTTGGGTTTCCTGTTCCTTTTTTGCGCCCTAAGGGGCTATGCCAAAATAAAAGGAGCAGTCATTGTTATGACCGTTTACTGCCTTTTATGGGGCGTTGGGATGACGTGCTGTTCCCTGATAGAAAAAATAACAGGGGATTTTAGGAATTATGACATGATACTATTTTCGGCAGGCTTAGGATGCGCCTTTGCAGGTATGGGGATTTATATGGGAATCATCAAAAAGCTCCAATGCAGCCGCAGAATATCCGCCCGTTATGACGGCGCACAGGCTTACCGCGTAAAGCTGCATACTGCCTATACGCCGTTATTTTCCTTTACCTATGAAGGGAAACACTATTCCAACACCACCGGGGAAGGCTTTTCTGCCGGAAAACTAAACAAACGGTTCCAGAAAGGAAAAAGCTATCCCATTTACATCAATCCAAAGAACCCCAACAGTCTGTGCGTAAGCCGCATCATAACCTTTGAATGGATTTTGCTGATTTTACTGGGAGTCCTTTTCCTATATACTACCTATCAAATTATTATAAGCTAATCCCATATAGCCGGACAGACAAACAATAGTGAATCCATATAGCAATATGAGGAGTCAAAATCCATGACACAATCAACCAACCGGAAATTGTGGGACTTTAGGACAGACAGCGTCAGGAAACCCGGCGGACAGGGCGGCAGTCCTTTCCTTATTACCGTGCGGTCTTTTGAACATAAGATTTTCTAAATGTTCCGGCTGCGGTAATCAGCAACGGACGCAAACGGCATATATGCGGCATCCGTGCCGCGATATGCCTTTCCCCGACGTCCTGTCGGGGAATTGCCGGGAATGGAACGGAACATTAAGAAAATCTAATGTTCTCCACAATGCACGGTAAAAGGAAAGGACTGCCGCTCTGTCCGCCGGGTTTCCTGACGTCGTCTGCCCTAAAGTCCCACAATTTTTGCTGCCACAACACAAAAAACAGAGGTATCTCATGACCGGACAAAAGATAAACGCCATATTAAAAATTTTAGATGAAACATACGGCACCACCAAGGAAGGCTTCCTCCACGCCCATGACTGGCAGCTTCTTACCGCCATCATGTTGAGCGCCCAGAGTACCGATAAACAGGTGGATGAGACTCTTCCTTCCCTTTGGGAAAAGTTTCCTTCGTTGGAATCCGTAGCAGCTGCGCCCGTGGAAGAGCTGGAAGCTGCCATTAAGAGCATCGGCTTATACAAAATGAAAGCTAAAAACATCAAAAACTGCTGTGAAAAGCTTATAAAAGAACATGACGGAAAAGTGCCTGACACCATAGAACAGCTCGTAAAGCTGCCCGGCGTGGGAAGAAAAACAGCCACCCTGTTCTTGGCAGACGCTTATGGTATTCCCGGCGTAACGGTGGATACCCATGTTTTCCGCATTTCCAAAAGGTTAGGATGGGCTGACGGAAAAAATCCGGTCCAGGTAGAGCAGGATCTGATGAAAGCGCTGCCAAGGGAACACTGGAACCGGATTAATTTTCAGTTGATTTATCACGGCAGAAGCATCTGTAATGCGAGATGCGCCCATTGTGAAAAATGTATGTTGGAGAAATGGTGTGAGAAAAGATTATAATCTATTCT
>N._stephensi_709_foregut__coassemble_237_pt1 | contig 22109 bp, 15 predicted proteins | sample N__stephensi_709_foregut__metabat2_low_PE_012 | metagenome-assembled genome bin N | reverse complement strand
AGCCTATTTTACAGGTCGCAGGCTTGGGGAAGTGGCAGGGCTGGCTTGGCAGGACATCAACCTTGAGGAACAATACTTGACTGTCCGCAGGAGTGTCAGATACAATGGGGCAACCCACAAGCACGAAATCGGCTCGACAAAACGGAAGAAAGTGCGAATCGTTGATTTTGGGAATGCCCTCGCTGACATCTTGAAGAAAGCAAGGAAACAGCAGCTTAAAAACCGTATGCAGTATGGCGAATTCTACCATAGGAATTTCTATAAGGAAGTCATTGAGAAAAATCGGGTGCATTATGAGTATTACAGCTTGGGGATGACAGAGGATGCGCCGGAGAACTATACGGAAATCTCTTTTGTATGTCTTAGGGAAGATGGCTGCCTTGAACTTCCTGCCACCGTGGAAACAGCCTGCCGGACAGCGGCAAGGAAAGTGCCGGAGTTGGAGGGTTTCCACTTCCACACATTAAGACACACCTATACAACGAACCTGTTATCCAACGGGGCACAGCCAAAAGATGTGCAGGAACTTTTAGGACATTCAGATGTAAGCACAACCATGAATGTCTATGCACATGCCACAAGGGAGGCAAAGAGGGAATCTGCAAAACTCTTGGATAAGGTTGTTGGAATGGATTAAAACTGAATAAGAAAAACTTTCCCTTGTAACCTGCCCATAAGGGCAAAAACAAGGGAAAAGGATACATATTTTGAGGTTGGGCATACCGCAAAGCCTTGAAAATAGGGGAAAGTTAAATCAGTTAGTAGATAAACCGGAAGTTATCTCTGTATTACCAAATAAATGGAATCATTTTATACTTTGTTTGATTTGCATATTCAAGATATCCGACCAATCCATTTTTAAGCATCCTATCTTCTAAAACGGTTCGTATAATTATAATGACAACTGTTATCACCATACATACCCATACACTCAAATAAGGAAATATCATACATAATCCAATACAATTCAATACCAATGCGCTATATGCAGGATGCCGCACAATTTTATAAGGACCTGTTGTACATACAGCTTGTTTTCTATCATTTTGTATTCTTGCCGTAGACTCTAAAAAAACATTTTCCAAAGTTGCTTTTGTAGAAATGTACGCCGCAAAAAGAGTTATTATGATACCACACCAATATACAATAGTGAGATGTTCTCCTTTTTCAGATACTCCGGCAAACCAATAAACAACAAAATAATTCAATAACCAAAATAATGTTAAAAGCACTTTATCCCATATCGGGGAATCTGTATCTGTTTTTCCCCTTTGTACAAGAGTTTCTTCATTTGATTTGAGCAATACCAAAAAAATAATAATGGTTGCTATAAAAAGGTAAATAAAGTAGACACTTCCCGCATACGTCAATACATATTTCGCACCAACCATATATAAAAACAACCCTATTATCTTTTGCAGAAAAACTCTTGCAATATATAAAATTGCCCGATTTTTCACTGTTGCTACCTCACTGTAAAATCCCGATTGTGATTTAATGATTTTTAAGGAAAACATTAGCTGTTATAAAATGTTATTAAAATCTCCGCTAACCCTTGAAAACACTAAGTTTATCGCAGGTGAACTTTCCCTTATTGTTTCCCTTGTGTTATATCTTCCCATAGGGTGTTTCAATCTCTGATAAGGGCAAAAATAAGGGAAACAAAATCATATAAGACATTATAACAATATAAATCAGGCGAAAAGAACTGATTGAAATGCTTTCATTATTTAGGTTCCAAATTGCAAATATCTTTATATAAAAAAATGCAATCCCAGAAAATCTCATTGTTCGCCTGCAATAATTGTTCTTTAAAATTTCTCCTTGCACATTACTTATTAAGCATTCTCTGATAGATATTTAGTAAATATATTATCCTTTCGACGTATATATTTACTATTTTCTTTTTTATATCTATCAAATAACACTGATGTATGCATATATTTTAAATAATACTCACATTCACAAGATTTTTGCGCAACCAGAATTTCTTCTAAGGCATTATCCCTAATTGAAAGTAGCCCGATTCCTGCTTTCTTTAATACATCAATATCTACAAGCGGAATATTTTTTTGTGGTAAAGCCAAATAGGAATAATCCGAAAATAGCAAGTACCTTTGTGCTTGCACAAGACCATTTTTCCAATCACTGATTTTTGCTTCCACCGCAATGGTTATCCCTAATCTTGCATTTTTTATATTATTAATTACCCTTACTATCTCCTCTTTAATTGCCACTAAACTCATTTTTACAAGCTGAAATACATACTTTTTTACTTTTTCTATCGAAAATAAAAATTGATTTCCAATATCTTTTATAGTGGTTTCCTTTTTTTCGTTTATATAATCCCATACTGCAAATAAATAATAATCATCCATATATTTAATTCTTCTATTTCCACCTAAATTGAATGATATGTCAGGAATTCCAATTCCCATTCTAATTTCATTTGCATAGCATATTCCATGATTGCGTAAATAATCATTCATTGAATTGACTATTTCTGCTTCTAACATTTCAATCAACCTCGATTCTGTAATTTTGTCATTACTTCTATCCATGTTTTAAGATGTTTATAGTCATCATCCTTGAAAATAGGCTTGAGATTTTTATAAAAGCCAATCGCATCATCAATACGATTTTTCATATATTTTACACGCTCATCAATCGTAGGCTTATTTCGTAATTCCTGTATTTCTGCATTTCTTCTATACAAAAAATGCTTTCTTGTCAATCCATCTGCCACTAACATTGCGGGATTAATTCCATCACAATATGGACAATGACATGTTATATCTTTGCCTATTTCAGACTGTAGCAACTGGATTATTTTAATTGGATTTTTACGCTCAACCGCTACATTTGCCAAGAGTTCCGGCATATAATACCTTACATACATATTAAATGGGTCACTCATATCCTTATATAAATCTTCATAAAATGATTCAAATCTTGATGTTCCCGATTCAAATGCATATAACCCAAATGCTAAAAGAACTAATCCAAATGCGCCTATCCTTCCGGCCATAACGGGTTTATTTGTTGATTTTTGCAAATCAAGCAATGCTGTTGCATAATTATATAGCTGTGCAGCATTAGAATTTTCATTAATACAATCGACATAAATCCAATACATATCACAGTTTAAACCGGATAATACGTTCAAAAAGTATTCTCTTTCTGATTTATTTGTTAAAATATCTGACTTGATACAAAACCCACCAACTAAATTCCCATCAAAACCCATGGAATCCAAATAATTTCTTGTTTCCTCTAATAATTTTACATCTAAAGAAAACCAATTTTCGTTTGCATCCATTTTTATTTTTACCACATTGGAATTATTGCTCATGTGGAATGGTGCAGCAATATTTTTTACACCATGTTTTAATTGTTCATCGACAACCTTCTTTACATACTCCTTTTTCTTTTCATAATCTTTTAAGTCTTCCACTTCCAATCTGCTCAAATCATCAGGTGCATATGGTAAAGCAACAAGCCCTTTTACATCGGCGTATGTATCATATGCCAATCGTATTGTTGAAGGATCTATTAGAATGTTTACATTTTGATTTTTTATCAATTTCAATAAATTTTTCTGCTGATTTTGATGATTAATTGGAAAGACAACATTTTCTACAGTATATCCATCCGCATAATATTCTTCCAGTACTGTTTTTTCGTTCCATAAACGAACATAGTGGGTCGGTTTAAAACTCTTTGTAATACTTTCTGCCGTTGTATCACTACTTTTAATATATCTGCGAATATCGTCAATTGCATTTGGTCTCTTATAATTTTCTTTTTGTAGAAGTTCTAATAACAAGTTATCAATACTGTTATTTATAGTAGGGATAAAAAATCTAACAGACATGGGTGGTTCCATTTTTATTTTATAGTACAGTTCTTCTCTGGAACTTACTGTACCATACGGGGAATTTCCCGTAAGCAGTTCAAATAAAATCACGCCTAACGCATAATAGTCCGAACGATAATCAATATTTTTACTGTCACTGATTTGCTCGGGCGACATGTACAACGGAGTGCCTAATTGATCTCCCGTATTCGTAATAGAAGTATAATCAATCAGCTTTGACAAGCCAAAATCCAAAATTTTTATATCTCCATTATCCAGCATATATATGTTTGCCGGCTTTAAATCTCTATGAATCAGCCTTTGCTGATGCACTGATTCGATACCGCTCAATACTTGATTGAAAATATTCAATGCCTCGTCAACACTAAATGACTTGGATTTCATTATATTTGCCAAGTCTTTTCCCTCAACAAAATCCATAATAATATATATGTATTCCCAACCATTGTCTGTAAATGTACCATCATCTATATAACCGGCAATATATTTGCCATGAACCTTTTTCAATGCTTCTATTTCACGAGTTATGCGATTATCAGTGCCTTTCGCAAACTCAGTAAAAACATAATCTCTTGCAAATATTTTCATTGCATATATTTGGTTGTTTTTCTGGCACTTATAAACTGTTCCAAAAGAACCTTTTCCTCTAAATTCAATTACTTCATATCCATCAATCTTTTTCCCTATCATCGAAACGCCTTTCTCCAATATTACATTGGCTTGTATTTTTATATAACACTGTACAAAAAATATAAACTATTGAATTTAAGCAATCGTTAATTGCTGGTATCGCTTCATCAATTCTGCAACGCAGCTTTCTTCTGTTGTGTCCTTAATAGAAAATCCATATGCCTGCATGACGGCTTTATCGTTCTGCATATGCGCTTTGCGCAATTCAGGTGGCATTGTAAGTTCATCATATAAATCTGCTAAGGAGCTGTCAGGATATAATGCTCTTGCATCTAATATTGCCTGTGCAGTCTGCTCTATTTTTTGCCGCTGTTCATCAGTAGGATTACACCAAGGAAAATTGTTATATACAATATCCTTAGAATAACGATAATCACTTTTTAAACGACCACCTACCGTTCGCATCCACGCCATATGGACATTTGATGTCAGTATTCCTAAGTGGTACAATGTCGCATTTGGAATAATTTTTACAAGATTGCTACAAAGTACCGTATCATCCATATAACCCATTGGAACATAACGCCGCCGTTCCGAAGACACTTCTGGAATAACAATATAATTTCCCTTTGGCATATTTTCTACATGAAAATGCGTTGGTTTATCTGCCAATTTTATCGTTCCAGCACTTTTACTTGCAAGCCGAAACTGCCGTACAGCCTCAACCCTTTTCATGCACTCTGGCATTTTTCTCAATTCATTTGGTTGGCAATCCCCAAGCCAAAGACAGTAACGAGGGCAACGATTAATAAATTCATAAGAACCATACCAAGGCTTAAAATATTTCCTTGCCGCAGGTTCTTTCTTTAAAAATTGTTCCATTTCATCTTTTTCAAAAAGGTAAAAACCTCCATCAATGGGTTTATTCCCAATGCCTATTTGAGGCACATCACAAATAGGGCTGTTCCGACTTTCAACAAAAATATTTTCCGCATCCAAAAGATAACCATTAATATTTTGTCCGATCCGTAGTTCGTCTGACGTAAATATTTTTTTAGGTTTATTGTAAGGTGCAACACTGAAACCCACAATCACACAATGAACATGAGCCTTAATTTTTGCCTCGCTATCCCACCGGAATGTTCTATGTGCAAAATCAATACTTACCCCTGATTTAAATAGAGGTTTCCATAAATTAGCAACCGCTTCGCCTTGTGTTACTGAGTTTGTAGATACTAGCGCGGAACGAATTGTTGTACCGTTCATCAAGTCAGAAGCTTTTTTATACCAACACGATACATAGTCTAAATTTCCTGCATTTTTCCAATTCGGAAAAATAGTATTCAAATCATCTTTTTGCGTGGAATCCATCATACGCGCTCCAACAAACGGCGGATTTCCCATAATATAATTCAGCTCTTGTTTGGGCACTATACTTTCCCAAGCAAGTTTAAGAGCATTTCCCTCAATGATATTTGCATAAGATTTTAACGGAAGGAAGTCAAGGCTCATGTGGACAATATCTTCTGTTTCTTTCATCATCTGGCTTTCTGCAATCCACAATGCAGTTTTGGCAACTGTTACAGCAAAATCATTGATTTCAATTCCATAAAACTGGCCTATTGACACCCGTATGGGATTAATCGCTTCTCCCAATACAATCTGCCCACCCTGTAATTCGTTAAGGATTTCATTCTCCAGTCTGCGAAGTGAAATATAAGTTTCCGTCAGGAAATTTCCAGAGCCACACGCCGGATCAAGAAATTTCAATCCTGCAATCTTTTTCTGAAAAGTGTTTAACTGTGCTTTCTTGGTACGTTCCACAGAAATCTTTTTAATTTCGTTTAATTCATTTTTTAATTCATCCAGAAACAAAGGATCTATGACTTTATGGATATTTTCAATAGATGTATAGTGCATTCCGCCATTTCTACGTGTTTCAGGATTTAAAGTGCTTTCAAATACCGCGCCAAAAATAGTCGGGCTGATATCTGACCAGTCAAAATCCGCACTTGCCTGATTCAAAAGAAGGATTTTTATTTCTTCCGTAAAAGGTGGTATCTCTATCGTTTCATCTGCAAACAACCCGCCATTGACATACGGAAAAGCAGCTAATTTTGGATTATCATCGGCTAAATATTTATCCCTATCCTCTGCCTCCGTATCAAGAACCTTAAACAGTTCCACAAGCGCCTTTCTGAAACCACCTGCAGGAATATCTTTTAAATAATCATGAAACATCATATGCGAACCAAAAATTCCCGCATCCTCCGCATATAAGCAAAATACCAACCGTACACATAATGCGTTCAGGCTCTTATAAGATCCGGCATCAGGCTCTTTATACTGTGCAAGTAGTTTGTCATAAAGTATCCCTACAATTTCTCCCGCTTTGACAGAGATTTCCATTTCATAAGAAAGCTCTTTGACCTCTTTTTGAAACATAAAATCAAACAAAGGAAGTTTATTGCGCACTTCTTCTAACAGGATTACCACTGGAGGCGCACTCGGTTTATTCATATCATAAATTTCAAAAGATTTAAAATTACAGGTCACAATCCATAATGGTGTTTCATTCGGTATCATCCATTGGGCATAATTGCGTGCCTGCTCAAAAGGTGTACGCAAAATTCCGTCTGACTGTGACATCTTCTTATCCAAGTCCTTATCTATACTTTTTTGTTCTATTAAAACCCGTGTTTCAGGTATGTAAACATCAATAAATTTAATCTGACCATCTACTGTAACCCGCTTTTCAAAAATAATCTTCTGTGTAACATCTCCAATTCCTAAAACATTGCTGAGAAATTCAATCCAAAATTTTTGACAGTCACTTTTCTCATCACCTATGCCGCGCCAGTCATTGTAAAATTTTGTTGCGGCGGCTCTTTTTTCTGCTTCGGTCATAATACACCTCGATTTTAATAGAAATTCCCCCAAGAACTTTTTGGTTATATTTTATCACATATATAGGTAAAAATCAGCAAAAATTTCAAATTATAGTATTTTTTTATTGACAATGTCTATATTTAGTGTTAATTTATTATTAGCACTCACTTTTATTGAGCGCTAATAATAAGAAGGGAGGATTAATTATGCCACTTAAACCAGGCGAAAAAGCTCCTGCTTCTGGACAATATGGCGTCATTGGACCTCGTGGCGGAAAACTTAACAAAGAAGTTACCGTTGTTAAAGGTGAACCAATGCCCCCAACACGGAAAGCAGGTCAGACTTATGTGATGAACGATCCCACAAATAATAAGTCTGGCAAACTCTAAAATCGAATATCCTACCAGCTGAGCTATCTGATATAAGGTAGCTTTGCTCATTTTATAGCATAAATCATTCAGAAAATAAAACAACAGGCAAACATAAATCTATCTTTTATTATTGCCCCCTGCAAGGGCGAAATCCCCATTGCATAAACGAAGTTTGTGCAATGGGTGTATTTCGCTCTCAAACGCCGAGGGCTTAAAAGAGAAAAAATACTTCTCGAAAATGCCTGAATTGCGCCTGTAGAAATGCTTTATGATAGTAAAAAGTGCTATCATTTCTCTTAAACAGCATCAAAAAGTGCTGTCATTTATGATGGCATAAAATGATACCATGATAGAAAGAAATGATGTCACATATGATAGTGGAAAATGCCACCACGACTACAAAACATTGTCTAAAAAATCAGTTGACTTTTTAACTGAAAATACAGAAATCAGTTGATTTTCTAAGTCCACTTTTATTAAATGCACTGATTTTTTCAACTCACTTTCCTACCTTCCCCAAAATTTCCGCTTGTATCGGAAGGAAGCACATGATATAATCTATTTGCGTGTAGGTATATCATGGCTTCGGTCTGATACATACCATTGGGCGGTTTCTTTAGAAGCCGCCTTTTATACTGCCGATTTTCTTGTAACAGCTCTGACACTGCTTTTATCCCGCAGGTCTTTCCCTTCGTTCACTTCCATGAACTTTTCCAAAATATCGCTCTTGATAAGTACCTTCCTCCCGACTTTGAGGACGGGCAGCTTTCCCCATTCCACAAGGTTTCTCATGGTATTTCTGCCGATGTGCGTATATTCGGATGCTTCCTCGATTGTCATTGCAATCTTCGTTTCTGTCATTAGTTCACCTCCTTTCAAATTGCGTTATGCAATTTTACTGTATTGATACTATAACGCTTTTATATCTTTTTGTCAAGCGTTAAGAAATTTTAATAATAATTTTTAACTTGCATATTGCAATCATAGTTATTGTGTGGTATAGTATGGACATACCGAAAAAGGAGGCGTATCAAGATGAAAGACAACGAGTTACGCAAGCTGATTGGTAGCAGGGCAAAACAGCGGAGATTGGAGCTGGACTTGAAACAGCCTTATGTTGCAGAGAAAATGGGAGTGACACCTTCCACTATCCAAAGATATGAGGCAGGAACAATCGACAACACCAAAAAGCTGGTCTTGGACGGATTATCAGAAGCACTCCATGTATCTGTGGAATGGCTCAAAGGAGAAACTGACGAATACCAAACAGACATTACGGATAAGAAAGAATTACTGATTCGTGATGCAATGGGAAGTATTCTGAATAAACTTCCATTTGATATGGATGCTTCTGAAACAGATTTTTCCAAAGACTTACTGCTGCTGATACTGCAGGAATATGAGTTATTTATGGACTCGTTCCAGTTTGCCTGCAGGAATTATAAGGGAGATACGGAAAGGGATATAGCCGCCGTCATGGGGTTTGAATCCAATCAGGAATATAACGAAATCATGTTCCTGCGTGAGATTACCCACTCCGTTAATGCTTTTAACGATATTGCAGACATCATAAGGCTATATTCAAAAAAGCCGGAAGCGGCATCACAAAGGCTTGCAAATCTTTTATCGGAAAAATCCGAATCGGTATAGCGGAACAATCGGAGTTATGATATACTTACACGCAGAAAGCATTTCATCAGTTCCGATTGCCCATTATCGAAAGGAGAACGATTATGGCAAAAGGTTCTGTAAGAAAAAAAGGAAAGAAATGGTACTACCGCTTCTATGTGGAGGACGCAAGCGGGAACTTGGTACAGAAAGAGTATGCAGGAACAGAGAGCAAGAGCGAAACGGAAAAGCTGTTAAGACAGGCAATGGAGGATTATGAAAGCAAGAAATTCATTGCAAAGGCGGACAATATCACGCTTGGGCGATTGCTTGACACATGGGCAGAGGAAGAATTAAAGGTCGGCACTCTTAGCAACGGTACGGTTGAGAATTATCTCGGCACTATCCGTTGCATTAAGAAACACCCGATTGCAGACCGCAGACTGAAAACCGTAACAGCGGAACATTTGCAGTCATTCCTCGATTTGCTTACCTTTGGCGGCATTTATCCCGATGGTACAGTCAAGAAAGGCTTGAGCAAGGATTATGTCCACTCGTTTTCAGCAGTATTGCAACAGTCATTCCGTTTTGCGGTGTTTCCGAAACAGTACATCACGTTCAATCCCATGCAGTACATCAAGCTGAAACGCAGGGCGGAGGAAGTGGATTTATTTTCGGATGAAGATATGGGGCAGACGGGAACACAGCCTATTTCCCATGAAGATTATGAGAAACTGATTGCTTATTTGGAAAAGAAAAATCCCCCTGCGGTGCTGCCGATACAGATAGCCTATTATGCCGGTCTTAGGATTGGCGAGGTATGCGGGCTGACTTGGCAGGACATCAACTTTGAGGAACAGTATCTTACGGTAAAGCGGAGTGTCCGGTATGACGGCGCAAAGCACAAAACGATTATCGGACCGACCAAACGCAAAAAGGTACGGACAGTTGATTTCGGGGATACCCTTACCGCCATTCTGAAAAAGGCAAGGAAAGGGCAGCTTAAAAACCAGATGCAGTATGGGGAACTGTACCACCGCAATTACTACAAAGAAGTGCATGACAAAAACAGGGTTTACTATGAGTATTACAGCTTGGATAATACGCAGGAAGTTCCGGCAGATTACAACGAAATATCATTCGTCTGCATAAGACCTGACGGATGCCTTGAAACTCCAAGCACGTTAAGCCTTGTGTGCAGGGCGGTTGCAAAAAAGCTGGACGGGTTTGAGGGATTCCATTTCCACCAGCTACGCCACACTTACACAAGCAACCTGCTGTCAAACGGTGCAGCGCCAAAAGATGTGCAGGAACTCTTAGGACACTCTGATGTGAGCATCACAATGAATGTATATGCCCATGCCACAAGGGATGCAAAACGGACTTCCGCAAGGCTCTTGGACAGAGTGGCGGGCAATGATTAGATACATTCAGAAAAATTTTCCCTTGTAAAATGCCCATAAGGGCAAAAACAAGGGAAAATACATAGCACTTCACTGTATGAGGCTCTGAAAGCCTTGAAAAATAGGGAAAATTCAAGAAATATATCCATAAATTCCGATTTATAAGAATAATTATAGCTTACTTTTAACAGGTACACAATTCCGAAAAGGGCGTTGTTTATCTTAAATTTTTACCTTTGGACTTTTATCTGCAACTTATTTGGGCATTACTCCGGCAAGTCTTGCCGCAACTGCCTGTGCATTTGCTTCCGCTACTGCCGCATTATGGGCTGCCGCCTGCTTTGCCGCTTCTTCTGTTGCTGCAGCTGCCGCTTTCTGCGCCGCTACTTTCTCTGCATTTGCTGCTTCTACTGCCGCTTTATTCTGTGCCGCAATCGCTTCATTGTTTGCTTTCGCTGCCGCTGCCTGTGCCTCTGTTGCCGCTATGGCTGCTTTCTGCGCCGCCACCTTTTCTGCATCAGAGCCTTCTACTGCCGCTTTGTTCTGTGCCGCAATCGCTTCATTGTTTGCTTTTGTCGCTGCTGCCTGTGCCTCTGTTGCCGCTATGGCTGCCTTCTGTGCCGCTACCTTTTCTGCATCAGCGCCTTCTACTGCCGTCTTATTCTGTGCCGCAATCGCTTCATTGTTTGCTTTCGCTGCCGCTGCCTGCGCCTCTGTCGCCGCTATGGCTGCCTTCTGCGCCGCTACTTTCTGTGCATCGGAACCTTCCACTGCCGCCTTGTTTGCATCAGCAATTTCCTGATTGTGTGCTTTCTGCGCTGCCTGAAGCTGTGCCTGCGCATCCTCAACCGCTCCAGCACGCGCTGTAATCGGAGTTAAAACTACTCCGAGAGATAACACCAATCCGCAGACAATTCCCACTTTACCAACTGTTCCTTTTTTCATTTCATTTTCCTCCTTTTGCTCTAAAAATTAACTTATATTACCATGGTGCTTCCCCCTCATTCAACCATCTTGACTTTACATTTTTTTATACTTTGCCAACTAAACCTGTCATCCTTTTTCTTTATTCCTCTTTTTCTTTATTTCTCTTTTTCTTCATCCTGCTTTTTCCCCATTTCATTTTTCATTTTGCATTCTCAGCTGATCGGTAAGCTGTCGCAAACGTTTACAAAACATTCTCCCTGCCATACAAACTTATTATTCCAGATAATCCTCACACCATTTCACAAATCCCGGATGAAATTCCTCATCCGGACCTTCCCCGCTAAAACTGAGGACCGTTCCATCCTCCTTCACAACATGGAGCTTCCAGTCATATGTTTTTCCCTCTACGCTGTGATAATCATCCCAATCCTTTGTAATCATATCCCGAAGCCTTAAAAGACATTCTCCCACATCCTCTTTTGAAAGCTCCCTCACATTCTCCTCTGTCGTATAATCATCCGTCACATTCTTTTTGGTTATGTAAACCTTCTGATTTTCCACTTCCAAAATAATAAGCTGCGGCGTAACCATATCCGTTCCATTCTCGTACCTATCCTTTTGCAGTACAATATACGCCACATCGGAAAAATCATCATCTTCCGAAAACGCTTCCTCTTCTCCTGCTATCAACTCCGAAACGGTACTCCCAAAGGTTACCCCTCTTTCATACAACTCCCTAACCATTGCATCATAATTACGCTCCGAAAGCGCCCCCTTTGTCAACTGTCTATGTCCGATAAAAGCTTCCAGATAATCCTCCGGAATCTCCCCTTCTTCCATCCCGTAATATTCTAAAAACTCCGCAGCACTTACCAATTCTCCCTCTTCTACATTCTCTACTCTTTTTTCATCCAAACCTGTCTCATCTTGCCGGCTTTCTGTGCTGCTTTCCATGCTGCTTCCTACACTTTCCTCCGCCATTTCTCCCGCTCCACACCCGACAATCAAAGCACAGCCCAGCACCCCGGCTAAAATCCCCATTCTCATCTTTTCCATACCAAATCCCTCCCAAACAAACATTCAATTCTTCCATCCATCTTTGCAATATTTTCCACACTATACCACACCTTCCCCCCGTATTCAACCACCTTTACTTTACATTCTTCTTATACCCATATTCATACCTCCCCTCAACCTTCCCATCCTAAAATCTCCCGCCCATTCTGTTTTCCCCCACAACTCTCCACCTGCTTTTTTCCATCCTTATCTCCTGCCGATAAGCCGTCGCAGACGTTTCATAAATACTATCCGGCGGGACAAATTCTTTTCTTTTCCTGCACCATAGCAAAAAAACGGTATTTTTCTTACAGAATGGTCCAATCCCAGGGAAAGCAATCCCGGACGGATTGCTTAGCCGTCGCTGCGGCACGGATGCCGCATTGACGGCGACCCGTCCCTTGCCATCACAATATCCATTCTGTTAGAAAAATACCGTTTTTTTACTCCCGGTGCAGGAAAAGAAAAGAATTTGCCCCGCCCGGGTAGTATTTATGAAACGTCTGCGACGTATTTTAATCCTGAATCAATCTCCTAACCGTAGTAGGCGTCCTGTAATAAGCGCTGGTAATACGGATTCCCGTCTTCGGGCTGCTTGCATGGATAACCTGTCCGCCGCCAATATAAATCGCAACATGGTTAATCCTGCCGCCCTTGGAATAGAATACCAAATCCCCCGGCTTTGCCTCAGACATGCTGATTTTCGTACCCATATTCGCCTGTGCCCTTGAAGAGTGAGGCAGGTAAATACCGTATTTTGCAAAAATACTCAATACAAAGCCCGAACAATCCGCCCCCTTAGTCAGACTGGTTCCTCCCCATACGTAAGGATTTCCTCTAAACTGTTTTGCATATTCACACAAATCAACCCTGACGTCGGAAACGCCTTCCCCATAGAGAAATTCTGACATATTCAAAGCCGTCTTCAGATTTTTGCCTACCGTCACATATTCCGCACTGACATAAGCTTCCTGTCCGTCATAAAGAATCTTAACCCAGCCTTCTAATTCTTCCACAACCTCCAGCTCTTCGCCATAGGCAACCATGCTGACAACCTCTCCCTCCAAATCAGGAACAGCCCGGACCTTCAGCCCATCCGCCGAAACGGTAGCCAAAAGCTTTACAATCGTATCCGCATAATCCTCGGCAGCCTGTCCCGAAAGCAGGTAATCCATAGAAACATAACCCTCTACGGAACCGGATATAATATGTGCCTTATTTCCTTCCACGCCAATAATCTCACAGCCGGAATCATTACTCATTTTGCCCACAATTTTACTGTTATCATCAGCGCTTTCACGGACATTCAGATGGTCTTCCACCCTTGCAATGCCTAAATGGGTATAACCATACGCTCCGCCGCCGCTTTCTTCCTCTGTATCATCCGGATCATCATAATCCTCCATGGAAACCGGAACTGTACCCGATATAAAGCCTGCGCCTGCCGCAACGTTTACCGTTGCTGCCTGCGTTTCCTCTTCCCCGGCTTTTGCCGTCTCTGTAAGCTCTGCCGTCTGTCCGGCATCCGCTCCATTCTCAACTGCCTGCCCGCCATCTGTCAAAACATCTTTTGAAGAAACTCCGGCTTCAAGGCTTTCCGTTGCCGGAACTGCTTCCGGCGCTGCCATTGCCGTTGTATTTTCCACAACAGTGGAAGCCGTTATATTTGCTACCGCAGATGCAGAAGATGCTGTATTTTCCGTTGCAGATACAGCCGCCGCTGTATTTCCCGTTGTATCAACCGCATTAGATGCAGAAGATGCAGCCGAATCCCTTTCCAATACGCTTGCCGCTCCTGCCGTAAGGCTGACCTCTGTGGGACTTGCTGCATAAACCGCAGACTCTGTTGCCATTACTAAAATTATAACTGCCAGAAGGCATTTTACTTTTTTAATCTTCATAATTCTATCCTTTTCACGCGCAGCAGATATTTAATACATAATGCGGCTCTGCCGCCGTTATTTCTATTGCTTTATATAATTATTACATATTTGTTACAAATGTTACAAATCAATTATATCATATGGATAAAATTCGTCAACTACTAGATTTTGTTATAATTCCTCGGTTTTATTCAAATAAAGTACAATATTGGTGGCATGATCCGCAACACGCTCCAATCCGGACACAATATCTGAGTATAGCATCCCCGCCTCCGGCGTACATTCGTTTCTGGTCAGTCTGTCCACATGCGCCTGCTGCAGCTCCCTTTCCTTTTCATCCACCGCATCCTCCAAACGAAGAATATCTTCCACGTGTTCATCCGAAATATTATGAAGCGTACTGATGGAAAACTGAACGATGGTATTTACCATATTTAACATTTCCCCAAGCTCTTTTATTGCATCCTTGCTAAAGGTAACATTCATCTCTTCCCTGCGCTTCGCCGTATCCGCCACGTTTTCCGCATGATCCCCGATTCTCTCAATATCGTTTACTACATGGAACAAAGCGCCTAAGCTTTTCAAATCTTCAATAGGAAGGGTGGTCTGGTTAATGGTTACCAGATAATCCGTAATGGACTTATTTAAAAAGTTAATATTTTTCTCTACCTCATAAACCTCCTCAATATCCTCATAATCAAGAGTAATCAACGCATTCATGGCACGGTTTAAGTTTTCATCGGCAAGGTTCGCCATACGCTCCACTTCCTTCAAAACATTAATAACCGCCGTTGCCGGATTAAACACCACCTTGTCCCCAATATACTTTAATTGATAATTTTCCCTATAATTCACTGTTTTATCCTCGCCCGGAATCAAAAGATAGGTCAACTTTACAATTCCCGCAGAAAAAGGCAGTAACATAATTACCTGGAAAATTTTTACCATGGTATGGGCGTTTGCCACGCACCGTCCGGGATTATTGCCGGAAACCATATGTAACAGACTGATTATCTGGGACATTCCCACTTTAAAAATCAAATATACAATAACGGTTCCAATTACATTAAACAGAAAATGAATCATGGCGGCTCTCTTTGCATCCTTCTTTCCTGCAAGAGATGCTAACAACGCCGACGCACATGCCCCGATATTACAGCCCAAAATGATATAAAGACAGATAGGCAGTTCTAAAAGTCCCTGGTTACACATCAAAAGCACAATACTGACCGTTACGGAGGAGCTTTGGATAATCCCCGTTAAAACCGTCCCCACCAATATGGCAAGCAGCGGGCTTTCCAAGGATTTTAACAAATTTACTACCGTAGGCACGTCCCTTAAACCGCTCATGGCAGCGCTCATACTGCTAAGACCGGTAAATAGAACTCCGAAGCCCAAAACCACTTCCGCCATTTTCACTACTTTAGGATTTGTACAGAACATGACGCAAAGCGCGCCCGCAAGAAGAAATACCGGTGCATATTCCGAAAGATTAAAGGATACTAACTGTGAGGTTACCGTCGTACCGATATTAGCGCCGAAAATAACGCCCGCCGCCTGATACAGATTCATCAGACCCGAATTGACAAAGCTGACAACCATAACGGTACAGGCTGATGAAGACTGGATAATTGCTGTGAAAACAACACCTACTAACATCCCCGTAAAACGGTTCGTCGTGAAAAACTCCAGAATACTCCTGAGTCTGGCGCCTGCCGCCTTCTCAATGGCTTCGCTCATGGTATGCATACCAAACAAAAACAGTCCCAGACCGCCCGCCATGGATAATAATATAGAAACGTCCATTTTTTCTTTACCTGTTCCTTACATGATTTTACATAACATTACAATTTCTTTGCATACACATTTATTGTAAAATAAGTAGGTAGAAGATACAAGATAATTTTTCAAGTTCTTTCCAAGTTCTTTTTATCCGCCAATATTAAAATAAGCTTTTGCTTCCTGTATATTTTCATAAACGGCGTCCCTCAGCTGTTCCACGTTTTCAAAACGTCTCTCCGGTCTTGTAAAATGCAGCAGTGAAATCTTCAAAAACTCCCCATAAATTTTTCCTTCAAAATTAAAGAGAAATGTTTCCACGCTGATACGGTTTCCATCTTCCACAGTGGGACGGTTTCCAATATTGGTTACTCCGAAATATTCCTTTCCCTTTACCTTTACTCTGGAAAAGTATACGCCATTAGGCGGCAGCAGCTTGTCCTTTGCCGGATAAAGATTCGCTGTAGGCATTCCCAGTCTCCGCCCCAGCTTTTTCCCCTGCTTTACCCTGCCGCTTACAAAATACGGCTCGCCAAGCAGTTCTCCTGCCTTCTCCATATTTCCTTTTAAAATCTCCTCCCGGACAAAGGTAGAACTGATTTCCCTTTCCTGATATTTCAGCTTTTGAATGATTTCCAGACGAAAGCCATATTGGGAAGAAAGACTCTCAAGAAGTCTCCTGTCTCCCCTGCCGCCCCGTCCGAAGCTCACATCCTCCCCTGCCGCAATCAAGACGCCGTTCATTTTATCCAGCAAAAATTCTTTTACATACCTCTCAGGCGCTACATCCGCCGTCTTCCTGCAAAAAGGATATTCCACCAGATAATCAATTCCCATCTCTTCAAATAAGACTCTCTTTTCTTCCCGCGTAGTCAATTCCTGTAGTTCCTCATTGGAAAAAAAAGCCGCCGGGGAAGGAAAGAAGGTAAACACAGCCGTTTTCAGTCCGGTCTTCTTTGCATTTTCCAGGCATTTTAACAGCTCCTTATGCCCTCTGTGAATCCCGTCAAATTTCCCTATGGCAATAGCTGTTTTATGTGGTATATGAAATTCCGTCGTATTTTCTATTATCTGCATAAAACTCCCATCTTTATCCGTTTTTATAAGGGAATAAACATTTTATAAGGCTTCAGTACGGCTTCCTTTTCCACAAATTCATAAATTCCGAAAAATCTTCCGTCACTATGGTACATCAAAAATCTTTCCTTATCCTTCGCCGTTACCGTCTCCTGTAAGAATGTAAGGGCGCAGATATTCCCGTTTTCTATAACCGGAGCATATTCCTTTTTTATGTGTATTTTGGAAAATCCGTCAAAAACCTCGTCAACCGGAATAATCAATTTTTCCAAATCTCCCTCATCCCTGATTTTTTCTATCTGGGACAGGGTATGGGAATTTTCCAGATAAAAGCCTTCCACCCTGGTCCTGACCAGGCTTTTCATACATCCCCCACATCCTAATTTGTCCCCTATATCATTGCAAAGAGTTCTGATATAGGTTCCCTTCGAACACAACACCCTGATTTGAACAACCGGAAACTCTATGGAAAGGATTTCCAGTTCATAAATCTCTATGGGACGAGGCGCACGCTCAACTTCCTTTCCCTCTCTTGCCAGTTCATAAAGCTTTTTACCGTTTATCTTTAAAGCGGAATACATAGGTGGAATCTGCATGGATTTTCCAACAAAAGAAAAAACCGCCTCTCTGATTTGCTCCCCACTTATCCGCTCCTTTGTCCTGTCGTTTTCCTCCATGGACGCCTGCCTCAATACCCTTCCCGTTAAATCCTGGGTATCCGTCGTTATACCCAAAAGCAGCTCCGCTGTATATTCCTTTTTCTTATCCGTTAAAATGTCACACAGCTTCGTGGCATTTCCCAGACAGACAGGAAGCACTCCTTCCGCCTGAGGGTCCAGCGTCCCTGTGTGACCAATTTTTTTCTGCTTTAAAATCCCCCGTAATTTTGCAACCACATCATGGGATGTAAAGCCCTTTTCTTTATTTACTATGATTACGCCGTTATACATAATATCCGACCTTTTTATTTTTCCTCACTCCTGCAGCTGCTTTGCAATCTGCTTTATAAGCTTTTCCACAATTTCCTCCGGCGCTCCCTCTAAGGTGCAGCCTGCCGCCCTTATATGACCGCCGCCTCCAAAAGCAGCCGCCGCTTTGGCAACATCTATCATACCGCCGCTTCTTAAGCTGACCTTGTAACTGCCGTCAATGTTCTCATGCAGAAATGCCGCCGCCTTTACTCCCTTCGTATAACGCAGCTGGTTGACAATCCCTTCAAAATCATGGTTACCTGCCCCCAGCCTTTCCATATCAGCTCTCGTTAAAACGCTGTAAATAAATTGTCCCGAAAGGCACAGCACACTATTTACCAAAGCCTCTCCCAATACTTTATTCTGGAGAAAGGTTTTTTCGTAAAAGGTTTCATCAATCAGCTTCGGAAAATCAAATCCGTAAGAAATCAAATCCGCCGCTATATGCAAAGTTTTCGGCGATGTATTGGAATAACCGAAAACCCCGCAATCCTGAATAATACCCAGATAGAGGGTTTTTGCAAGGGCTTCATCCATGAACGCTCCCTCCGGATCCGCCTCTTTAATCAAATCATAAACCAATTCACTGGCGGAGCTTGCCTCTGCATCTATGTAACAGATATCTCCTTCTCCTTTGTTGGTTATATGATGGTCAATATTGACCTTTGTTTTGGCAGCCCTGTAATACCTTTCCGCCTTTCCAATACGATCCGGCACGCTGTCCACTGCAAAATAAACGTCATACGACTCGTCTTTCTCATTATCCACGATTTCCGAAACTCCCGGTATAAAGGCATAAATATCCGCCGGCTTTTCCAGACGCACTTCAATTCTTTTTTCCGGAAACCGCCTGGACAAAAACTGCCAAAGTCCCATGGTGGAACCCACGCAGTCCCCGTCAGGTCTTACATGACCGCTGATACCGATTTTTTCCGCATTTTGGCACAATGAAATCAGATTCATCATAAATTCTTCGTTACCTCGTCAATTTTTCTGGTCATACTGACACCGTAAGCAATGGATTGGTCCATAACAAAAGTAATCCGGGGCGTATTGCGCAGGTTGATTTCCTTCGCCAGCTGGTTCCTGATATACCCTTCCGCGCTTTTTAATCCTGCCAGAGTATCCTCCTGAGCCTTTTCATCCCCAAGGGTGGATATCCATACCTTTGCATTTTTTAAATCCGGCGATACTTCTACCGCCACTACAGATGTCACGGGGCTGATTCTGGGATCCTTAATCTGTCCCCTGATAATATCAGCCAGCACACGCTGTACTTCCCCGTTAATCCTTGTATTTTTAATACTGTTTTTTCTCATTCCTGCCTCCATAAAGCAGCCGGGCATTTTTTACTGCTACCTGGGAACCTCTACCATGATATATGCCTCTACAATATCTAACTCCTTCATCTGGTCATAGCCTTCAAATACAAGACCGCATTCAAATCCTGCCTTGACTTCCTTTACGTCATCCTTAAAACGCTTTAAGCTGGCAAGCTCGCCTTCATAAATCTGCTCGCCTTCCCTGGAAATGCGCACCTTGCATCCCCGTTCAAAACGCCCGTCCAAAACATAGGAGCCTGCAATATTACCTACAGCGGACGCCTTGAACAACTGTCTTACCTCCGCATGCCCGATAATCTGCTCTTCATACACAGGGTCTAACATACCCTTCATGGCAGCTTCCACATCCTCGATTGCCTGATAAATAACCTTATAAATCCTTACATCCACGCCTTCTCTTTCAGCCGCCGCCTTTGCCTGCACATCGGGACGGACATTAAAGCCGATAATAATAGCATTGGACGCCGCCGCCAGACTCACGTCTGATTCATTAATGGCGCCTACGCCGCCGTGAATACATTTTACAACGACCTCTTCATTGGAAAGCTTAAGCAGGCTCTGCTTTACCGCTTCCACGCTTCCCTGGACGTCCGCCTTGATAATCAAATCCAATTCCTTCAAATTGCCTTCCTGAATCTTGGAAAACAAATCGTCCAACGACATCTTACTCTTAGTTTCTTCCAGTTTCTTTTCCTTATTCTGTGCAATAAAGGTTTCTGCGAAATTCTTTGCGGTTTTATCGTTTTCATGGGCAATAAAGATTTCTCCCGCATTGGGCACATCGGAAAGACCCAAAATCTCTACCGGTGTGGAAGGCGTCGCTTCCTTGACCCTCCTGCCTTTGTCATCCACCATGGCGCGCACCTTTCCGTGGCTTGCCCCGGCGGAAATAAAATCTCCTACCTTTAATGTTCCCTTCTGTACCAAAACGGTGGCAACGGGTCCTCTTCCCTTATCCAGCTCCGCCTCAATGACAAGCCCCCTTGCGCGTCGGTTGGGATTAGCCTTTAATTCCAGAATTTCCGACGTTAAAAGAATGGTTTCCAGCAAATCGGAAATACCGTCGCCGCTTTTTGCGGAAACAGGAACAAATTCCGTACTTCCGCCCCAGTCCACGGGAATCAGCTCATATTCCGTCAATTCCTGTTTTACCCTGTCAATATTGGCGTTCGGCTTGTCAATTTTATTGACTGCTACGATAATTTCAATTCCCGCCGCCTTGGCATGATTGATTGCCTCCACTGTCTGAGGCATAACGCCGTCGTCCGCTGCCACTACCAAAACCGCAATATCCGTGGAGTTAGCGCCGCGCATACGCATCGCCGTAAACGCCTCATGTCCCGGCGTATCTAAAAATGTAATCTTTTCCCCGTTAATAGTTACGGTATATGCGCCGATATGCTGGGTAATTCCCCCTGCCTCACGGTCCGTCACATTGGTTTTCCTGATTGCATCCAGAAGAGAGGTTTTTCCGTGGTCAACATGACCCATAACACAAATTACCGGCGGCCTCTTCTCCATGGCATCCATATCCTCGTCATCCTCTTTTAGCAGCTCCTCGATGACGTCCACCTTTACCTCCTGCTCACAGATAATATCATACTCAATAGCGATTTCCTCTGCGGTTTCATAGGTAATTTCCTGGTTTACGGTAACAATCTGCCCCTGTAAAAACAGCTTTTTCACAATAACGGAGGGCTGGATTTTCATTTTATCCGCAAGCTCCTTAATGGTAAGGGATTCAGGCAGGGTAATAACCTTAATCTGCTCTTCCTCCTTCTCCTCTACCTTCTTTTCAGGCTTAATGAATCTGCCGGGCTTGTTGCTTCTGCCTTTTCCGCTGTTAAATCCGTCCTCTTCATAGATTAAATCCTTTTTAGAACGTTTATCCCTCTCCTGACCTTGTCTGCGCTTTTCCTCGTCACGATGCTTTTCCTGTTCCTTAATCGGGCTTTCAGGCACAAAACTTTTTCCACCCTGGGATTTTCTGAAGTTACTGCCCGGTTTTCCATCGCCTCTGTTAGGGCGTTCATTATTGCCAAAAGATCTCTTATTATCCCTGCTGTTTTCACGGCTGCCATCACTATTCCTGCGGCTCTGACCGCCGTTATTATAGCCTTCCTTAAATCTTTCCCCGCTACGGGTTCCGCTTTCCTGGTTCCTTCTGTTTCCCCTGTTACCATCGTTCCTGTTTTCATTTCTGTTCTCGTTCCTGTTTCCGCTGCGGTTTTCGTTATGGTTTTCGTTTCTGTTTCCATTCCGGTTCTGTCCTCTGCTTTCGCCTGACGCTGTCTG
>N._stephensi_709_foregut__coassemble_235_pt1 | contig 22169 bp, 18 predicted proteins | sample N__stephensi_709_foregut__metabat2_low_PE_012 | metagenome-assembled genome bin N | reverse complement strand
TGATGATTTCCGTTTTGTCGGCGGTTGCGGAAATTGAGAGAGAAAATATCCGTGTCCAGACAATGGAAGGACATATTCAGAAAGCACGTGAAGGAAAGTGGAACGGCGGATTTGCACCGTTATGGATATCAGTTGGTAGATGGGAAATTACAGATTAATGAGGAAGAAGCAGAAGCGATTAAGGTAATCTTTGACCAATATGTACATACGGATATTGGAGCTAACGGGATAGCGAAATATTTTGAAAATCGTGGCATTCGTAAAGTTCAACGGCAGAATGGAAAGAATCTGCTTTTTGATGCGCACCTGATTCGCCTTATCCTAAAAAACCCTGTATATTGCGGAAAAATTACTTATGGGCGAGGAAAAACGGAAAAGGTGCATGGAACACGGAATGAATATCATCTTGTGGAGCAGGATAATTACATATTGGTGGACGGATTGCATGAAGCGATTGTTGAGGAAGATATAGAGATGAGTTTGGACAATAATAAACATGTGGAAACGGTATGCCTTTTAACAAAAAGATAAAACGGAGTTAACCCAAAATGACCAACCAGAAAAAAGAACCGGCTAAAAGCGAGCCAAAGAAAATATACACATTCAATGCCAAGGATTATCTACTCTTTCCTGTGATGAAAAATGCTTTTGCATTATCGGAGGAAGAAGTTTACCATACGATTTCCGATGAGTTTGACGTTTTGAAGAAACGGCTGGCTTTAAAAAAGATTCCTTATGAAAAATTAAAAGGAGCGTTGGTGCCCAATCAGGACAAGGACAGGTTTGAGACCTGTTTTATTATGGATACCAATCAAATAGAAAGCGATAACTATGGTTATTACATTTTTGAAAAGCTTATCCCGCTGTTGGACAAGAAAAGCACTTATAGTATTTTGTGCGGCGATTACATTGATATCCTGAATGATGCAGATTCCCAATTAATCCTGAGAGGGGCAATGGACGAGGTAATATGCCGCTGTAACGATTCCGGATACCGGCACAGCGGACAGTATTATCTAATCTATTTTAACCGGTTGACGGGAAACCAGCGCTGGGAAATGGTAGAGGGATTGATGAAATACCCGTGGTTTACGGGATTTGCTGATGTAACCTGCCAATCTGCATTCAAATCTTATATTTCAAGTATTTTATGTAATACTTGCATTAAAAATCAAAAGAAGATAATTGTGCCGCATCTGGCTGACTATTCCGATGAGGAAAATGTGAATTTGCGGGGATATCCCTTTGAAGAAAATGGATTTTCCCTTATAAGCATCAATGAGGACAGCTTTGGCACTTTTTTGAATTATAAGATAGAATCGGAAGTTCCGGACAAAGAGGATGTGGGATTTTCCTTTAACGCCCTGTTTCCCAAATTTGATTCCTTTGACAAAATACAACTGGATGTGAAAGAAGAAAAGTGGGACAACTACCTGACTGACAAAGAAAAAGGAAAGGGCGGGATTCTTGAAAAGTTGGGATATCAGATGGCTGACAAAGAAAAATTCCTGAAAGAAATATACAAAAAAATTTGTTCTAATTACATATATAATTTAACAAAGAATGAATACGGTAATTTAATTTTTGATGTGTGCGTTGAACTTTCGACAATTAACGGGCACATGAGGCGGACAACGATTGCATTAGAATATTTTCCTGATACCAGCCGGATGCAGATTGTTACGATAACCTAAGAGGCGGGGCTTTGGACAAAATGCCATGGCGTCAGGAAACTGATTGGAGCAGTACGTAGAAAATAATCATATTTTATCATACCTGAACGGAAACCCATATGTCAGATATTTTTCGGGATATTCACGTATTATTAGTGAATTTGTCGAAAATGCACAAAATTAACGAAAAATACTGAAAAATATACAGAAAAATGCTATAATCAGTATTACATCGACAAAGGGAAGAAACCGTGGCGTTTTGGTATGGAGGTAAATATGGAGTATAAAGAGGTTATACGTAGTAAGAACCGGATTTTAAGCTGGACGCTTCTGATCAGTATACTGTTGCGCTGTGTTGTGAATGCCATTTTTGTAGGGTTTCAAATGGTAATTGGGTTAACGGCTGTAGGGATTGTCCTGACGGTTGCGCTTTTGCTTCTGGCGAAGAAATTAAATCCTTTTATCATGATGTATTTGATGGTACTGTTGTTAACCGGAATCAGTATAGCCTGTATGGTGGCGTTCCCCTGTACTACAAATTATCTGATGTTCTTTTTGGCTGTTTTTATGATTGTCCTATATGAGGATATCCGTCCCATTGCGCTGCAATGTATTTTAAGTGCAGTCTGTATGGTAGTCTTTTATTACCGATATACGCAGCAGCTGGCGGATACATGGTCGCCGGATGCCATGGCGATGTGCGTAGTGTATATTGCCAGCGGGATGCTGGTGTTCTGGTCCTTATGCAGGCTGACACAAAAGCAGTTCCATAGCCTGCGGCAGATAAATGATGAGAGCAGCGCCGCAAAGGAGAGGGCGGAACAGCTGTTAAATGAGATTAGCAAATCAGTAGGCGTACTTGACCATACCAGTAACAAGATCAACGAAAGTATTACGGTTACGGGGGAGATTTCCCATCAGATTGCTGTTGCGACGGGGGATGTGGCAAAGAGGACCACTGATGAGGTATCTGCAACAGAGACAATTAGGAAAATGGTGCAGGACGGGGTAGCGCAGATTCAGGAAGTCTCGGATGCCAGCGGCGTGATGGCGGAAGCGTCCAATGCTACCGGCAGCAGAGTTGCAGAGGGCGGAAATATGGTACGCGCGTTGAATGCCCAGATGAGCGAATTAAACGAGAAGATGGACAATGTTGCAGAGTCTATCCAGGAGCTTAGGGAGGAAAACGGGAGGATTGTGCAGATTCTTGCCACTTTGGATGAGATTACTTCCCAGACGAATTTGTTGTCTCTGAATGCGTCCATTGAAGCGGCAAGAGCAGGGGAGCAGGGCAGGGGCTTTGCGGTTGTTGCATCGGCAATCCGTGACCTTTCATCAGATTCTGCTCATTTTACGGAGCAGATACATGAGATTTTAGATGGTATCCAGAATAAGACGGATATGGTCTGCAAGGATATTTCCGTCGGACAGGAGTCTGTGTCAAAGTGTGCAGCCCATGTAGAGCAGGTAGATTTTTCTTTCCGCAATATTTCCGATAATACGGAACGTGTGTTGTCCCAGGCGAGGGAAATCGAGAACAGGTCAAAGAGCCTGGAGGATTTGCTTGGGCGGACTCTTGAGGATGTAAATTATATCAGTGAGAATGTAAAATCCACGTCAGATGCAATGGAAAAAATTGCATCCGGTATTACAGATTTAAATGAAAATATTGATACGGTAGTCAGCGGATATAATGATATTAATGAAATCACGAATTCGCTGGTAAAAGCATCGGATTAGCAGTGCGATTTTAAAATAAGGAAGTGTCCTATGAAAATAACAAAAGTGTATGGCGCCCAGATTATTAGCATAGTGATTCTGTTCCTGATGGCAAATACGTTGTTGTCAGGTATGTTGTCCGACGCTTCCCGGCATGACGGCGGGTGCGAGACCTTCCGGGAGGGCTGGCAGGTACTTGTGGGGGAAGAAGTCCAAAGCTATGATTGGCTTCCGCAATTTCTAACTACCGGCGGGCAAAACGAAATCCGTTTGAATCGGACGGTAGAAGGAGCGGATACCATCGGGCTTTTTTCCTTTCAGCAGCAGATTTATGTGTATCTGGACGGGGAAGAAATCCTGCGGTTTGCGCCGGATGAAAATGTAAACAGTAAGACGCCTGGGAATGGCTGGCAGTTTATTGAGCTTGCGTCCGGGGATACGGGGAAGGAGCTTTCCATCCGGATTATCCAGTGCTATAAAAAGGGACAGGTCAATATTCCGGTGCTTTACCATGGGACCAGGACGGCAATTACCCTGCACTATCTCCGCAGTAAGGCGCTTTTGCTGTTAATCAGCCTGGTAGGCGTTATGGTAGGGCTTTTTCTGCTGTTGATATGGGGAATTGCAGGCAAGAGTCTTCAGTTGAACAAAGGGCTTCCATGGCTGGCGGTGTTTGCCGTCTTTATCGGGACCTGGTCCGCCATTGAGGCAAATATCTACTCGTTTTTCTTTCATAAACTGCTGTTAATCAGCTGGCTTTCTTATATATGCCTGAAGATGTCGGTGGCGCCCTTTCTTTTATTTGTCAATTATACATTCCACAACGGGAAATCAAAGCTGCTGCGAGGATTGATTTTCTTTTCCTGCGGGGAATTTTGGATTTCCGGGCTTTTGCAGTTTACCGGGATTATGGACTATGCGGACACGGTGTTTGTGACTCATGGGATACTGGGGATTGCCAGCGTCTACATTATGGTTACCGCCATTCCCAAGCTGTTTTTGGGGAAACGTAATTGGAAAACCACTGTGGACCGGCAGGTCACATATATTGTGCATAATGTTTTTATTGTAGTGGTTGCCGTGACGTCGTTGATGGATATGTACGGTTATTATTTCAGCAATAATCCGGATGTGGCTTTGTACAGCCGCTTTGGGTATTTTGGGTATGTCCTGGCGGTAACCATTGCATCTCTTTTGGATTTTATCAGTTTGATTGTTATGGGAAAGCAGGCGGATTTAATCAAAAAAGAGGCGTCCATTGATGTTATGACAAAGCTTCATAACCGCGCGGCATTTGAAAAGGATATTGCGAAAATATCCGGCAGGAACAGCAGGAATATGGGGATTGTCATGTGTGACCTGAATAATTTAAAGTTGTTTAACGACGTCCACGGACATGATATGGGCGATTATTATATCATTATCGGTAGCGAGATAATCCAGGATATTTTTGGTCAATGGGGAACGATATACCGTATCGGCGGAGACGAGTTTTGCGGAATTGTCAAAGGGCTGACGGAGCAGGAGTTTTCTAAGGAGAGGGAGAAGCTGGAGAAGCGGATGAAGGTGCTTTGCGCCCGGGGGTATGAGCCGTATATGGCGGTTTCCTCCGGGTATGCTGCATTTGACCCTGAATTGGACAAGCAGCTGAGAGATACCATGAAACGTGCAGATGAGCTGATGTACCGGCGGAAAAAGGAATTGAAGGAGTCCTGAAAAGAGTTTGCGCTCTTTTGGGACTTTTTTGTTAGAAATAGATAAAAAACGGAAACTATTTTTGTGAAAATAGTTTCTTGTACTTTCCCATCCAAAGTTTTACAATATAGGAAACTAGAATATAAAAATTAGTTTCCAAGTGTTTGGAAAGCGTGGGACAGGAGAATGGAAAAATGGAATTGCGGGAAACAATTTTAGAAGGAACTCTTCAGGTATTTAATGAAAAGGGTCTGAAGTTTACCATGGACGATATTGCTGCCCTGTTAAAAATCAGCAAAAAGACGATTTATACGGTATTTAAGGATAAGAACGCCATGTTCCTCGCAATGGTGGATTATCTGTTTGACGGGGTTAAGAGAAGCGAGCAGGAGATTGTGGAAAACGAAGAGCTGGATACGGTGGAAAAGGTACGGATGATTTTGGGCGTGCTTCCCGACGCCTATAAGGAAGTGGACTTCCGTCAGCTTTATCTGATGAAGGATAAATATCCCCAGATTTACAAGCAGATAGAGCATCGCCTTGAGACCGGCTGGGAGCATACCATTGCGCTGCTTGAAAAGGGAATGGAAGAGGGCTGTATCCGTCCGGTTCAGATTCCGATTCTGAAGATGATGCTGGAGGCGTCCTTAGAGCAGTTTTTCCAGAGGGACATTCTGATAAGGAGCAATATTTCCTATAAGGATGCCCTGGATGAAGTGGTGGATATTCTGATAAACGGAATTTTGGAATAAGGATAGGAATGGGGTGTTGGTATATGCAGGAGAGAATTTATCTGAATGATGACTGGCATTTTACGGAACATTTCAGCGAAAAAATTTTTGATAAGGATTTTACAGAAGACGGGATGACGGCGGTCCGCCTTCCCCACACCTGTAAGGAGACGCCGCTCCATTATTTTGACGAGCATATTTACCAGATGGTAAGCGGATATCGGAGAATTATCGAGGCGCCTCTGGTATGGAAGGGGCAAAGGGTTATCCTTACTATTGACGGTGCGGCACATGAGAGTGAGGTCTTTTTAAACGGGGAAAGTCTGGGAGTGCACTCCTGCGGATATACGGCGTTTTCTGTTGATTTGACGGAAAAGCTCCGCTATGGGGAAGCCAATGTATTGGTCGTCAGGGTAGACAGCCGGGAAACCTTGAATATACCGCCCTTTGGGTTTGTGGTGGATTATATGACCTATGGCGGAATCTACAGGGATGTGTATCTGGATATTAAGAATCCTCTTTACCTGGAGGATGTATTTATCAGGTCAGAGATAAAAAGCATCAATGGGAAAACGCCAGCCGGACAGGGCAATGTCAAAACAACGGAGGTGGGAAAAGGAGATGCTCAAACGGTAGAGGGAGGACAGGAAAATATTGAAATAGCGGATATGGGAAGCGCAGATGTGGTTTCCGGGGTTACCTTAAACGGGGAGGCGAAGGAGCAGGGGCTTACCCTGTGCCAGTATATCAGGAAAAAGGGAGAACAGGAATACCGGCTTTTAGGAGAAGAACCGGTTAGCGGCAGGGAGAAAACCTTGCGGTTTCCCATGGAGCAGGCGGCGCTTTGGGATACGGAGCGCCCCAATCTCTATGAGATAAAAACGCAGCTGCGCCAGGACGGAAGCATTTTGGATGAAAAGACGGTAACCTTCGGCTTCCGTAAGGCGGAATTTCGGGCGGACGGCTTTTATCTCAATGAAAAAAAGCTGAAAATCCGTGGGTTGAACCGTCATCAGAGTTATCCCTATGTGGGCTATGCCATGCCAAAGTCCATGCAGAGGCTGGACGCGGATATTCTGAAAAAGGAGCTGGGGCTGAATGCAGTACGCACCTCCCACTACCCACAGTCCCATGATTTTCTGGACCGCTGTGATGAGCTGGGGCTTTTAGTGTTTACGGAAATGCCGGGCTGGCAGCATATCGGCGATGAAGTATGGAAGAAGCAGGCGGTGGAAAATGTCCGCGATATGGTGCGGCAGTACCGGAACCATACTTCCATTATTCTCTGGGGCGTACGGATTAATGAATCCCAGGATGATGACGAATTTTACCAAAGGACAAATGCGGCAGCCCGAAAGATGGACCCCTCCAGACCCACAGGAGGCGTGAGGGCGCATAAAAAGAGCAGTCTTTTAGAGGACGTTTATACTTATAACGATTTCCTTCATGACGGGACAAATAAGGGCTGTGAGAAAAAAGCGGATGTTACGTCAAACGACAGTAAAGCATATCTTATCAGCGAATATAACGGGCATATGTATCCTACAAAAGCCTTTGATGCGGAGGAGCACAGGACGGAGCACGCCATACGCCATGCCAATGTCTTAGAGGCGGCAGCGGCAGAAGAGGATATTGCAGGAAGCTTTGGCTGGTGTATGTTTGACTATAATACCCACAAGGATTTCGGAAGCGGGGACAGAATCTGCTACCACGGCGTTATGGATATGTTCCGGAATCCCAAGCTGGCGGCAGATGTTTATGCCTGCCAGCAGGAGGAGATACCGGTGCTTTCTTTAAGCTCCTCCATGGACATCGGAGAGCATCCCGGATGCGTCCGCGGCGACACGTATATTTTGACCAATGCCGACAGCGTCCGCATGTATAAGAATGACGTATTTATCAAAGAGTATACAAAAGAGGATTCCCCTTACAGGCATCTGGCGCACGGTCCTATTCTGCTGGATGATTTTATCGGAGACGCCATTGAAAAAAATGAGAACTTTAAGAGAGCCCAGGCAAAGGGGATTAAGGATGCGCTCAACGCCACGGCAAGGTATGGGCTTTCCAATCTGCCCAAATCGGTATATCTTACGGCAGTTAAGATGATTGTCCTGTATCATATGAAGCCGGAGCAGGCGGTAATCCTTTACAACCGGTATATCGGCGACTGGGGAGGAGCCTCCACCTCTTACCGCTTTGACGCCATAAAGGACGGCAAGGTTGTAAAAAGCATAAAAAAGGAGCCTATGACTTCCCTGAAGCTGGAGGTAAAGGCGGACCGCTTAGAGCTTGTGGAGGAAAATACCTATGACGTGGCGGCGGTCAGAATCAGGGCGCTTGATGAATACGGAAACCAGGTTCCCTTTTACCAGAGTCCTGTGTTTTTGGAAACGGAAGGTCCGGCTGAGATTATCGGACCGGAGACGGTCAGCCTATCGGGAGGCATGGGCGGAACCTATATCAGGACAACGGGAGCGGCGGGAGCTGTAAAGCTGACGGTACGCACCAGGCAGACAGACCCGGTTGAGCTTTTGTTTAGTATAAGAACGGAAACGGAACAAAAAAGTTGTAAAGGAGGAGAAAAAGCGTGAGCGACAAATCAAAAAACATATTTGGAAACCCAATGACAGAAAAGGTTTATGGGAAAGCTGTCAGGACGAAGAAAAAGAACGTAAAGAAATTTGGGGACGATTCCAAAGCCGATTACCCTATTACGATTGAGAAGAATGAACATATCGGCGACTCCTTAGGGGTCATGGACGTTTTGCTTGGGGAAGCCGGCAGTCCGGGGAAGTCGGAGACGTCCTTTGACAGGGAAAAGGGAATTATCGTAGGGAATATCCGTATGGGCTTCGGGCACTACCGGATTTCCATGGCGATTGCGTCGGCGGCAAGGTCCATGGGCTATGTCCCTTACTGGATGGATTTAAATTCCTACCGTCAGACCACCTGCACCAAGGTAATCAGCGCACAGAATGATTTGTATTCCCTTGGTTCAAGGCTTTCGGGAAAGAGCAGGCTTTTCAACAAGCTGGTATGGGAGCCGATGAATTACGAAGGCTTCCGCAAGCTGAGCTATAATGCTTCCGACCAGAAAAATGCTGAGCTGATGGCGCCGGTTTACCGCAACGTACCCAAGGAGATTCCGGTGGTGGCAACCCATGTGTGGCCTGCACAGGCGGCGGTCCATGCAGGCATGAAATATGTAGTCAATGCCATTCCGGATAACTGGCCTATGGCACTTCACTTAGCGGAGGGAAGCCTGCATACGGTCCAGACACATTATGCCTACCAGGGCTACCGCATTTTAAACGGGATGCAGGGAAATGATGTGTTGCAGCCTATGCCGGATGAAGCCTTGTTGTATGTGGGGCATTATATCGACCATGAGCTGGTAAGCAACATTGAGGCTGACTGTGAGAGGCGCAGGAAACGGAAGGAAGAGGGAAAGCCCATGCGGTTTTTGCTGACTATCGGCGGGGCAGGAGCGCAGAAGGAAATTTTCTCTGCAATCATCCGTTCCCTTATGCCGGCAATCCGTGCCAAAAAGGCGGCGCTTTATGTGAATGTAGGGGACTACCGTAATGTCTGGGAGGAGCTGACCAAGGAAATCCAGGGGCTTTCCGGCGTGTCAAAGGAGCACTTTAACCGGTGGGATAAGACTCAGGATTTTGCCAAGGAGGCGCTGACGGGCGAAGTATACGGGGTGCACGCATTCTGGCATGAGAATATCTTTGAGGCGGTTTATTGCACCAATCTTCTGATGCGCAGCTGCGACGTCCTTGTTACAAAGCCCAGCGAGCTTGCCTTTTATCCGGTGCCGAAGCTGTTTATCAAGCGCGTAGGCGGTCATGAGCAGTGGGGGGCGATTCACTCGGCGGAAATCGGAGACGGAACCTTAGAGTGCAGGGATATTCCTCATACCTTGCAGATGATGAAGCTTTTTATGGAAGAAAACCATCTGTTAGAGGATATGTGTGAAAGTATCGTGAGAAACAAAGAAGCCGGCATCTACGACGGAGCATATAAGGTGGTAGAACTGGCGATGGCGCAGAAAAATAAGTAAGGGGGCAGGATGTTATTATGAAATTATCAATCAGAGAAAAAATATCATATGGCTTGGGAGCAGTCGGGAAGGACATGGTCTACATGTTTTCCGCAAGCTACATTCTTTATTATTACCAGGATATTCTGGGAGTGAGCGCCATTGCAATGGGAATCATTTTGATGGCAGCCCGTGTATTCGACGCTTTTAATGACCCGGTTATGGGCGTTCTGGTGGCAAAGACAAAGACAAAATGGGGGAAATTCCGTCCCTGGCTTTTGATTGGGACGCTGTTAAATGCAGTTGTCCTGGTATTGATGTTTGCAGCCCCGCCCTCGCTGGACGGAAAAGGGCTTGTTGCCTATGCGGCGGTCAGCTATATTTTATGGGGCGTTACCTATACCATGATGGATATTCCCTATTGGTCCATGATACCGGCGTTTACGGAAGGCGGAAAAGAACGGGAAGGACTTTCCACCCTGGCGCGCTCCTGCGCAGGCGTCGGCTCGGCGATTATTACGATTATTACCGTAAAATGCGTTTCTTTGCTGGGACAGGGAAATGAGCGCATGGGCTTCCAGCTTTTTGCCATTATCGTTGCAGTCATCTTTGTGGTATTTATTTTATGCACCTGTATCAATATCAAGGAGAAATCCACTGTGGATGTGGATTCCCCGTCGGTGGGTCAGATGTTTAAGGCGCTCATCGAGAACGACCAGGCGATGGCAGTGGTTATTACCATCGTGCTGATTAACTGTTCCGTTTATATTACCTCCAACCTTGTCATTTATTTCTTTAAATATGATTTCGGAGGCGAGGGCTGGGAAAATGCGTACACCCTGTTCAATACCTTCGGCGGGGCGGTCCAGATTCTCTCCATGATGCTTTTCTTCCCCCTGCTGCGGAAGGCGTTCAGCGCAATCAAGGTATTTTACATCAGCTTTGGCATGGCGATTTTAGGATATGCGACGCTGTTAATCCTTGCTTTTGTAAATATGTCCAACGTATTCCTGCTGTTTATTCCGGGCTTCCTTATCTTTGCAGCCAACGGGATGCTTACGGTCTTAGTCACGGTGTTTCTTGCAAATACGGTTGACTATGGGGAGCTGAAGAATAACAGGAGAGATGAAAGCGTTATCTTCTCCATGCAGACCTTTGTGGTAAAGCTTGCCTCCGGCGTGGCTGCCCTGATTGCATCCATCTGCTTAACGGTATGCAACCTAAGCGATGATACGGAGGCTGTGGCGACGGCTGCGGGTTCTTCGGTTGTGGGTCTGCGTATGACCATGACGGTCATTCCCATCATCGGGCTTCTCATCGCTGTGGTACTGTTCCGCAAAAAATTCATCCTGACGGAAGAAAAGGTAGAGGAAATTGCAGCGCAGGTAAAAGAAAGACGCGCAGAAGAAGCAGAGAGAGTATAAGAGGTGGACTGAATGATTGAAAGATACGGGCAGTGTTTTCTGTTAGAAACGAAGCATACCTCCTATTGCTTCAGGGTAACGCAGACCGGGCACTTAGAGCATCTTTACTATGGGAGAAGGATTACCGTGCCGGGAGAGGAATTTGCAGAGGCTTTGATGGAGAAGCATGCCTTCATGCCGGGGAATACCAATGCCTATACCCGGGAAAATACGGATTTTTCCCTGGAGGATATCAGGCTGGAAGCATCCTCCTATGGCAAGGGGGATATCAGGGAGCCGTTTGTGGAAGTGATTCATGGAGACGGCAGCTACACTTCGGATTTTCTCTTCGAGGATGCAAAAGTGACAAAGGGAAAGGAAGAATTTCTGACTCTGCCGGGTTCCTATGATGACAGCGGCAGGGTGGACCATTTATGTGTCACATTAAAGGATAAACAGTATCAGCTGGCACTGGAGCTTCATTATTATGTCTATGAGGACTGCGATGTAATTACCAGAAGCGCAAGGCTGGTAAATGAAGGCAGAGAAGCGGTCAGGCTTACAAGGCTTTTAAGCGCCCAGATAGATTTTGATACGCCGGAATACGTATTTACCACTTTTACCGGCGCATGGGCAAGGGAGATGAAGCGGACAGATGTCAGGATGCTTTCGGGGAAGCATGTAAACGCATCCTATACGGGGACCTCCTCCAGCCGCGCCAACCCCTTTGTGATGCTGAGTAAAGAAGGAACTGCCGAGGATTTTGGCGACTGCTATGGATTTAATCTGATTTACAGCGGCAATCACTATGAAGCGGTGGAGGTCAGCGGTTACGGAAAGACCAGGATAGCGGTAGGAATCAATCCCCAGTCCTTTTGCTATGTTATAGGGGAAGGGGAAAGCTTTGAAGCGCCGGAGGCAGTGATGAGCTATTCCCATGAAGGGTTTAACGGCATGAGCCAGCATATGCATCGGTTTGTAAGGGAGCATATTGTGCGGGGAGATTGGAAGAACAAAACCAGACCGGTTCTTTTAAACAGCTGGGAGGCGTCCTATTTTGATATCAATGAGCGCAGACTTCTTTCCCTGGCGAAGGCGGGAAAAGAAGTGGGAATCGAGCTTTTTGTCATGGACGACGGCTGGTTTGGGACAAGGGATGACGATACCCAGGCACTGGGCGACTGGGAGGTCAACAGGAAAAAGCTGCCCGACGGATTGCAGGGGCTTGCCGCAAAGATAAAGGAAATGGGACTTCTGTTCGGTATCTGGGTAGAGCCGGAAATGGTAAATGTCAACAGCCGCCTTTATGAGAAACATCCCGACTGGGTTCTTGCCATTCCGGAAAAGCCCCACTCCGAGGGAAGAAACCAGAGGATTCTGGATTTGACCAGAAAAGAGGTACAGGATTATATCATAGAGCAGATGAGCAATGTATTTTCCCTGGCAGATATTTCTTATGTGAAATGGGATATGAACCGCACGTTTACGGACTATTTTTCAGCCGCCCTGCCGCGGGAGCGTCAGGGAGAGGTGGCGCACCGCTATGTTATGGGACTGTACCGCTGTATGAAAGAGTTGACAGAACGGTTCCCCCGGATTTTATTTGAGGGCTGTGCGGCGGGAGGAAATCGGTTTGACCTGGGGATTTTGTGCTATTTTCCCCAAATCTGGGCAAGTGACGACACAGATGCCCTTTGCCGGGCGGAGATTCAGACGGGCTACAGCTATGGTTATCCCATGTCTGTAGTCAGTGCCCATGTTTCCGCCTGTCCCAATCATCAGACTCTTCGGAATACGCCCTTAGAGACCCGCTTTCATGTGGCGGCTTTCGGCGTCTGTGGCTATGAGTGCAATTTCTGCGATATGAAGAAGGAAGAACTGGAAGCGGTAAAGGCGCAGATTGCATTATACAAGAATTGGAGAGAAGTATTACAGAACGGTTCCTTTTACCGGGGCAGGACCTTTGGGGACGGCGGCAGTATGAGGGAAAGCTGTATCCGGCAGTCTGCGGGGAATGTGACGGAGTGGACCTGTGTGTCCGGGGACAGGAAAAAAGCGGTGGGTCTTGTGCTGCAAAAGCTGGTAGTGCCCAATACCCAGTTTGAGTATTACAGGGCAAAGGGGCTGGCGCCGGAATGGAAATACCATTTTTATAACCGGGAGCTGAAATATAATGTAAAGGAATTTGGGGACCTTGTGAATACTGTTTCTCCAATCCATATTAAGAAGGATTCCCTGGTACACGATGTGGTGGCGAAGTTTGTCAAAATGGACGGGGAAACGGAGGACTGCTATGTATATGGGGATGTGCTGATGTATGGCGGAATAAAACTGAAGCAGGCATTTGGCGCTACCGGGTACAATGATGAGATAAGGTATTTTCCGGATTTCGGTTCCAGGATTTATTTTATGGAAGCAGAAGAGGAGTAAAAGGGGGCAAAGCCAATGTATAATCCTCAGCTTGAAACATTTTTGCGGGTGGCGGACGCAGGCAGCTTTAATAAGGCTGCGGAAGAATCCTATATTACGCCTACGGCGGTTATCAAACAGATAAACCTGTTAGAAGCCTCCCTGGATGTGAAGCTTTTTGAAAGGACGCACCGGGGGCTGGTTTTGACAAAGGCGGGAAAGTCTTTATATCAGGATGCCAAATATATTATCCAGTATTGCAAGGATTCCGTGACCAGGGCGAAGAATTTTATGCAGGAGAATGTGAATATCATCCGGATAGGGACTTCGCCCATGACCCCGGCACAGCTTCTTATGGGGCTGTGGTCAAAAATTCAGATAAACTGCCCGGATATGAAGTTCCAGATTATTCCCTTTGAGAACACTCCTGAAAACGCCAGGGAAATTCTGGCAAATTTAGGGAAAAATATTGATGTAATCGGCGGGATTTTTGATGAAACCATGTTGAACCTGCGAAATTGTGCAGGATTACAGCTTTCCCGTGAACCCTTATGCTGTGCGGTTTCCGTGCATCACAGGCTTGCTGTAAAGGATAAGCTACAGGTAGAGGATTTATATGGGGAAAATTTGCTTCTCATGCGTCGCGAGTGGAGTCATTATGTGGACAGGCTGCGGGATGACCTTATGCAGAATCACAGTCAGATACATATCGTGGATTTTGAATTTTATAATATGAGCATTTTCAACCGTTGTGAAAACAGCGATGACGTACTGCTGGCAATTCCGGGCTGGGTAAACGTACACCCGCTGTTGAAAGTGATTCCGGTGGAATGGGACCATGGGATTCCTTACGGACTGCTTTATTCGCCCCACCCGTCGGAGACGGTAAAGCGGTTTCTTGAGGCGGCGCAGACGGCAGTACAATAAAATTTAAGAAAGTTATAACCTTTGGGTATAAACTGATGAACAAAACGAGACTTCTGATAGGGGCTCGTTTTTTCTATACTTAACTATAGGACGATATCCGGCGTTTCTATTTGCCGAAGATATCAATAATAAATATACCGTAGTAAGAGGGAAGGGATAAAAAATGAATATTTTATTTATCAATGGAAGTCCCAATAAGAACGGGAATACTGTAAAGCTGGCTGAAAATCTGCTGAGAGGAAAGGAATATGAAACCTTGCATTTGGTGGATTACAAGTTGTATAGCTATGGTCAGGAATTTGAGGATGACCAGTTTGCGGAGATTGTAAGGAAGATGAAAGAGGCAAAGGTTATTGTAATCGGTTCTCCTGTTTATTGGCACAATATGAGCGGAGCTGTCAGAAATTTAATTGACAGGTTTTACGGACCGGTTGAAACAGGCGAATTATCGGGAAGAAAATTTGCATTTCTTTTTCAGGGAGCCGCACCGGAAAAATGGATGCTTGAAAAGGCAGAGTATACAATGAGCCGTTTTGCGGGGATGTATGGTATGGAATATATGGGAATGGCTACAGATGGCAAGGAAGCGGAGAAAATCATAAAGGAGATGGAAAGATGAGTAATCAGACATATGTAGAATTGAATAACGGTGTAAAAATGCCTATGGCAGGTATCGGAACATTCATGCTCAGTCCGGACGAGGCGGAGAACTCGGTAATCAATGCGCTAAAAGCAGGTTATCGTCTCATTGATACAGCCAATGCCTATGTAAATGAAAAAGCAGTGGGACGCGCCATGAAAAAATCGGGTGTTGCCAGGGAAGAAATCTTTCTGGAGACTAAGCTGTGGCCCTCCTTTTATGAGCAGGAGGATGCAGTAGATAAAACCCTTGAGAGACTTGATACGGACTATATTGATTTGCTGCTCATTCATCAGCCCGCAGGTAATTATGCCGCCGGTTATCGTCTGATGGAAAAAGCATACAAAGAAGGAAAGGTTAAAGCAATCGGACTATCTAATTTTGACGCTTCCCAGATTCGGGAAATTTTGGATATTTGTGAAATAAAGCCGGCGATTTTGCAGACGGAGGTTCATCCTTATTTCCAGGAAAAGGAATTAAAAGAGTTTTTGGGGAAAGAGAATATTGTGATTCAGGCATGGTATCCGCTGGGACATGGAGACAAGGCGCTGATTGAGGAATCCGTGTTTAGCAGACTGGCTGAAAAATACGGAAAGAGCAATGCCCAGATTATTCTGCGCTGGCATGTACAGGCAGGAAATGTAGTGATTCCCGGTTCTAAGAATCCGGAGCATATCCGTGCTAATTTTGAGCTGTTTGATTTTGAACTGACTGATGCAGAGATGGATGAGATTGCAGCATTGAATAAAGATGTGCGATACTATCACAGCACACCGGAATTGCTGGAGTCATATGTGAAGATGGTGCCTCCGGTGGATGAGCAGAAATAGGAGTATTGCAGTAAACGGCATAAGACAAGTAGAAGCAGCCGGTTAAGGGATGGCGATCACAAATATGGAAGGAGGATTTACGCAATGGAATATGTAACATTATCAAACGGAGTAGAGATGCCTATTTTGGGATACGGCGTTTATCAGGTAACAAAGGACGAATGTGAACAGTGTGTTTTAGATGCCCTTGAGGTGGGATACCGGAGCATTGATACGGCGCAGTCCTATTTTAATGAGGAAGAGGTAGGAAGCGCTATCAAAAAAAGCGGAGTTCCCAGGGAAGAGATTTTCCTGACCTCCAAGGTATGGGTGGAGCATTACGGGTATGAACAGACGAGAAAATCCGTAGAAGAATCTCTCCGCAAGCTGCAGACGGATTATCTTGACCTGATGCTGCTTCATCAGCCCTTTAATGATTACTATGGCGCATACAGGGCTTTGGAGGATATGTACGATGAAGGCATACTCAAGGCTATCGGTGTTTCCAATTTCTATCCGGACCGGTTGGTGGATTTGGCATCCTTCACGAAAATACCGCCTATGGTAAACCAGATAGAGACTCATGTTTTAAACCAGCGTGTGGAAGATGGTATATGGATGGAGAAATACGGAGTTGCCCATGAGGCATGGGCGCCCTTCGGGGAAGGCAAGGGAGGACTTTTTGACAATGAAGTTTTAAAGGGAATCGGAGAAAAATATGGAAAGACTACGGCGCAGGTTATGCTCCGCTGGAATATCCAGAGAGGGGTCATTGTACTTCCCAAGTCTGTCCACAAGGAAAGAATGATTCAAAATCTGGATGTTTTTGATTTCAGCCTGACAGAGGAAGATATGGGCGCCATTGCTGCATTGGATACAAAGACAAGCGCTTTCTTTTCGCATTATGACCCTAATATGGTGGAATGGTTTGTGAAGATGGTCGAGGAAAGAAAAAAACAGCATGACAGTAGTAAAGAAAAGAAAAACTGGTAAAAAGCAAAAGTTGACACCTCGATATCGGACTGATACCGGGGTGTTTTGAAAAGATAAAATGATAAGGAGCGTGTAAAAAATGAAAAAATATATGTCTTTTATGATGATAACCGTCTTATCCGTTATGCTTCTTGCAGGATGCGGAAGCAACCAGGCAGTACAGGATAATGCGGATGATAGAGAACCGGCAGTATCTGACAGCACATCACAGGATACAAAACAGGAAATTGAAGAAGATGAGGCACAGGCTGGAAGGGTTCTGGTGGTTTATTATTCTGCCTCCGGTAATACCAAGGCTGTAGGAGACGTCATTGCACAGTATACCGATGGGGATACCTTTGAACTTGTCCCTGTAAACGCATATACCGGAGAGGACCTTGACTGGACGCGGGACGGCAGCAGGGTTAATTTGGAACATGAGGATGAAAGCTTGCGGGATATTGAGCTTGTATCCACCGCAGTAGATAATTTTGATTCCTACGACACAATTTTTATCGGCGCTCCAATTTGGTGGGGCGAGGCGTCATGGGTTGTCAACCGTTTTGTAAAAGATAATGACTTTACCGGGAAAACAGTGATTCCATTTTGTACATCGGCTTCTTCGGGCATGGGAGAAAGCGGAAAAAAGCTTGCGGAAATGGCAGGCACGGGAGACTGGCAGGAGGGACAGCGTTTTGCAGGAAGAGCTAACGAAGAAGCGGTTACCGAGTGGCTGGAAAGTCTTGATTTTTGAAGGGAACGACAGGCGGTGTCTGAAGGAAACTTCACGGATTTAAAAAGGGCGGCGGAGATTGGAAGCGTAACAGCCGGAAAAGAATATTATGAGGATTTTCTCATAGATAATGTGCTGGCTTTTCGTGATGGGGTGGAGGAGCTTCATTATCACATTTATATTCCGGACAGTTATGATGGAAGTAAGCCTTATGCCCTGTATATTACTCTTCCCGGATACGGTGCGTACTATTTTCAGGGAGTGGCAGTTAATTTGAAAATAGAACATTTTGCCACAGAGGCAAAAAAATACAATCAGGAAATGATTGTGATAGCGCCACAGCCTAATGACTGGGGAGAGACCAGCAAAAGGCAGACAATAGAACTGACGGAATACATGATGGCAGCCTATAATATCGACCCCGCCATGGTCTATATCAGCGGTTATTCCGGCGGCGGGGAAACATTGTCCCTCGCCGTATCCGAAAGGCCGGATTTGTATACGGCGGCACTTCATGTGAGTTCCCGGTGGGATGGCAGCCTAAGCCGGGTTGCAGAGGAAAAAACGCCCGTATATTTTGCTATTGGAAAGAATGATGAGTATTATGGTTCCGGACCAGCGAGGGATGCTTATGAAGAGCTTGCTGCTTTCTATGAACGGGCAGGAATAGATAAAGAGACAATAAATCTTCTGGCGGTTCTTGATGTGAAAGTGCAGAGCTACTTTTCTGACCGGGGCATCTCAAACCAACATGGAGGCGGTGGGCTTTTTGCAGAGGATGAAGAAATTATGGGATGGCTTTTTGGAGAACATTAAATAACGAATAAAAGAATTTCAGGTAAAAATTTATGAAATGTAAAATAAAGATAAAGGCGATAAGCGGTATCGTGATGTTTCATCTTGTATTTGCAATTTCCGCCTGCGGAAACAATGAGGTGCATGTAGCAGAAAAGACGAGTGAGGAAACAGATACGGGAGTGGAGGAAACGGCGGTGCAAAATAAGGATACTGCAAATATGTATATGTTATCCTCCACGGTGGGAGATGTTATAAATGACCCGTATTTTGAGGATTTTGGACGGCTTTTGTTCCCGGTAGACAGGTCTGTATCAGAGCAGATGACTTTAGAAGAAATCAGTAGCAGCAACGTTTATATCTGGTACAGTTATATTGATCCGGATAAAACTGTGGAAATCATTCAGAATCTTCATGACCGTGCAGCAGCAGGGAAACGGGTTTTTTATGATATTTACACAGAGGAAGAGAAAGAAATGGACCCTTCAAAGAGAGATACGGGAATATTTTTCTTTAAGGGAAATCCGGGCGAAAAATTTGCGGTTGTAAATGCCGGCGGCGGTTTTATGTATGTAGGGGCTATGCAGGACAGTTTTCCCCATGCGCTGGAGCTTTCTAAAATGGGCTATAACGGATTTGCCCTGATTTACCGTCCTGATGATCCTTATGCAGATTTGGCACAAGCAATCAGTTTTATCTATGACCATGCAGAAGAATTGGAAGTAAATCCCGAAGATTATTCTTTATGGGGCGGATCGGCAGGAGCAAGGATGGCGGCAACCCTTGGAAACGGGGATGCACTTTCTTATTTTGGGCGGGAGGATATTCCTCAGGCATCGGCAGTCATTATGCAGTACACAGGTTATACTGCCGTTTCCTCAAAAGATGCGCCTACTTATGTATGCGTCGGAACCAATGACGGCATCGCCAACTGGCGGACTATGCAGTCCAGATTACAGGGGCTTGAAAAGTTGGGGATTCCTACGGAGTTTCATTCTTATAAGGGACTGCCTCACGGCTTTGGTCTTGGGACAGGGACTGTGGCGGAGGGTTGGATTTATGATGCGGCTGCATTTTGGGAGGCACAAGTTAAAAATTCCAGAAGGTAATAATAACTATAGAGAAAAGGGACATACAGGATATATTGGCAGCTACCCACAATTATTGGCTGATTCTTTTTTTCTTATAACGTCGGTCACGATTACCCCCAATCACTTCGATGTAATCCGAAAGACCTTGCAAAATAACTTTCGTGCGGCTTTCTTTCAAATCCAGTAATTTACAGAAATCCCATATTCTATACTCTTTTCCGTCTTCCATAAATGCTAAGATTTTATCATACTGCATTTGCGTCTTTTTTGTCACTTTTTTTATCGCCGTTTTTTATCGCCCTTTTTTCTATTTGCATTTTCTTTGTTTCGCCAAATACTATCTGCTTCCGACTTAAAATATTTGTAAAAATCAGTTCAATCCAAATTGATATTATTTTGATAATAAGGTATGCTGTTTTGTAGGCAGGCATATTTGCAGGCTATGGAACAAAAGATCTTATAGATATCTGAAATTATCAGGTAATAGGAAATGAGTATTTTAGGGAGGAAGCAAATGAATCATAATGTGATAAAAATCTCAGACTGTTTTTGGATAATTGAGGAAGAGGGCGTCCGCTCATTCCTGTTTGCAGGGGGTGAAAAGGCATTGTTGGTTGACACGGGATTTGGCACGTTGAAGCTCCGGGAGTTGATTGCAGAATTGACGGATTTGCCAATATTTTTGGTAAACACCCATACAGACAGGGACCACACAGGATGTAACAGGGATTTTAAGCCTGTGTATATGCACCCGTCAGAAATGGAGCATTACAAAAAGGGATTACCAAAAGGCTGTTCTATGGAGGATGTACGTCCATTGTGGGAAGGGGATATCATTGATTTAGGGCTTTGGAAGTTTGAAGTTATTTTGACGCCCGGGCACACGCCGGGAAGCATTATGCTTTTGGAGCGTGAAAAACGTATGCTTATCTCAGGGGATTTGATTCAGGATGGAGATATTTTTATGTTTGGGGAGGGGCGCAATATACAGGCATTTTTGGACAGCCTGAAAAAAATATCAGCTATGGAGGAAGCCTTTGATTCTATCTGGCCGTCCCATGGAAGTTATCCTCTGACAGCGGATATCATTCCGGGGATTTTGCAGGGAGTGCAGGATATGCTTGCAGGAAAGCTGGCAGGGCAGGAACCGCCCTGGCCTATGCCGTGTAAGAAATATGTCTGCGACGTGGCAGGCTTTCTGTACCAGCTTGATTGAATATGGACAGGGGGATATGGAACGGAAAAGAAAAGATTGTAATTGTGAAAAACAATTTATATAATTGAGAAAGGAAAGTGAAATGGGGGTACGTACAGGACATGCTTAACATTTATTATGGGAATATGCCGGAAGCCGTTTACAATACAGCAGTATATTTCAAAAATGCATATGAAGATAAATGGATTACAGACCCGGTTGCTAAGGAAATGATTTATGATGTGGATAAATCTACCGTATTGGACAGTGCAGTCATTGATAGTCCTGTTATGGGCAAAATTGCGCCGCTTTCTCTTTCGGGCGGGGTAAAGACTTTGATTTTAATCCGGAATGTAGCTTCGGAAATATTTAATGCTTCGACTTGCGGCGATAATTGTGCAAAGTGGATTTTGAAGCTTGCGGAAACTAAGGATATTACCATTAATCTGCGTCATTTAATGGATTTTGGGGAAGGCACGTTTGATATTTGTATTATGAATACAAACCAGATTGTGCACAATATGGAAGAACTTGTTCCCATTGCAGGCTTGTATGTATAAGAGGTGGTGCATATGAAGGGAACACATAGAATTATCGTACAAAATAAGCGCATCCGTTATGATTTTGAGATAAAAAGAAACATTACAGTGATTCGCGGAGACAGCGCTACTGGTAAAACTGCATTGGTAGACATGATTCGGGAGTATTTTGAAAACGGCTCCGCCAGTGCAGTGGAGTTAAGCTGTGATAAGGAATGTACAGTGCTTGAAGGACGTACATGGAGCGGGCAGCTGCTAATGATGAAGGATTGTATTGTTTTTATTGATGAAGGCAATGATTTTGTTACGAGCAATGATTTTGCCGTTGCTATCCGGAATACAGATAATTATTATGTTATTGTTACAAGAGAAGGGATTCCTTCTTTGCCCTATAGTGTTGATGAGATTTATGGCATCCGCAATTCAGGGAAATATGGCACCTTGAAGCGTACCTATAATGAAATTTATCATCTATATCAGGAAACAGAATACCGTCAGGTTGTTAAGCCGGAACAGGTAATTACAGAGGATTCTAATGCCGGTTTTCAGTTTTTTGAGAGTATCTGTGGGGAAAATGATAGAACGATATGTATTAGCGCCCAGGGCAAGTCTAATATTTTTGCAGCCATTTTAAGAAAGCCTGACGAAAAAGTACTGGTAATCGCCGACGGTGCAGCCTTTGGCTCTGAAATGGAAAAATGTATGAGGTTGATTAAAAACCGCCCTAATGTGACGCTTTATTTACCGGAATCATTTGAATGGATAATTTTAAAGTCCGGGCTTCTTGAAGATG
>N._stephensi_709_foregut__coassemble_230_pt1 | contig 22287 bp, 21 predicted proteins | sample N__stephensi_709_foregut__metabat2_low_PE_012 | metagenome-assembled genome bin N | reverse complement strand
CAGCTTTAAATTCAATTTCCCCGCCTGAACCTTATGCGTTACTATTTTCGTGGTATATCCCGTATCGTCCGTAAGCATAATCTGTTCCATATCGCACTCCTTGGGGATTCCTGATTCCCATACAGAAAATTCCTTCTCAATTTCACGATCATTATTATTTACAACTATCACATAGTGGTCTCTGTCACAAAACCGGACATAAGCGATTAAATTATAATCAGAGGCAAGATGTTTTAAGCTGCCATAAAGAAACGCATTGCTCTCCTTATGGATTTTAATCATATCCTTATGAAATTTAATCAGTTCCTTGTCTTCATGTCCCCAGGGATATGTTCTCCGGTTATCAGGATCCGTAAAACCACATACGCCTGCTTCATCCCCGTAATAAATGGTAGGCGCTCCCATCCATGTCATCTGGATGGCAACTGCTTCCCTCATAACAGCCTTATTTACCCCTTCATTTGCCGCTTCGGATCCCAGCGTATTTACTCTTCCGACCTTTCTGTTGGTCCTGGTCAGGAAACGGGAATGATCGTGATTGGACAACTCATTCATGGCAATATAAGCAGATCCCCCTGAAAACGCCGTACTGTGGTAATGCATTGCGCCCCAGAAGCTGTCTGCATTTCCATACAAATCCTCCCGGTAATCGTCGCTATGCTTCTGCATCCCTGTTAAAAACCATGTAACCGGCTCCATAAAGGCATCATAATTCATAACGGTATCCCATTCCCCGTTTTGAATCCATTCCCTGGGGCTGCCATAATGCTCCGCCAAAACAATAGCTTCAGGATTGGCTTCCCTTACCGCCTTCCTAAAATCCTTCCAGAATTTATGATTAAATTCGGGGGAATGACCCAAATCAGCCGCCACATCCAGTCTCCACCCGTCTGCATTAAAGGGCGGGGAAACCCACTTTTTACCAATATACAGGATATAATCATAAAGCTCTTTAGAGGCTTCGTAATTCAGCTTGGGTAGCGTATCATGCCCCCACCATCCATCATAAGTAGGATTATAGGGCCATCTATGTTCATCAAAAAAATGAAAATACTTTCTGTAAGGACTGTCTGCAGATATATAGGCTCCCTTCTCATATCCTTCAAATTCTTCATAAATCCTTTCGCGGTCAATCCATTTGTTAAAAGACCCACAATGGTTGAAAACACCGTCCAGTATTACCCGCATACCTCTTTTATGCGCTTCCTCTACCACGCGGATAAACATTTCATTGGAAGCCTCCAGATTTTTCTTATTTGCCACACGGTTGATATAACGGGAAGCAAAACGGTTTTCCTGCTGTCCCGGCGCTAAAAGCTCTCCCTTATCATCCACAATCTTCCCAAAATGGGGGTCAATATAGTCATAGTCCTGAATATCATATTTGTGATTGGATGGCGATACAAACAGAGGATTAAAATAAATAACGTCGATTCCCAAGTCCTGAAGATAATCCATCTTATCTATCACACCCTGCAAATCTCCTCCATAAAATTCCCTTACACCCATCATGGCAGGGTATTTGTTCCAGTCATCCACCTTCGTAACGTGCTCGCCGATATAATTATATTCGTCCGTCAGCACGTCATTGGAAGGATCTCCATTATAAAAACGATCCACATAAATCTGATACATAACGGCGCCCTTCGCCCACCTGGGAACATGCTGACCGGGAACAAGCACAAATTTATAATAATCCTGTACATCCTTTGCCACGCCGCGAAAGTCATAATTACAAACAATCTTTCCGGCAGTAACTTCAAAATAGTAAGCCACCTTTTCATCGTCCAGCTGTAAGTCATATTCATAGTAATCAAACAATGCATCACTTTTAAATTTCATCATCAGGTGTTTTTCGCCCTTGCAGACAAAATAAACTTTATCAATATTATTTTTTGCAGAGCGAAATTTAATAGTAACGATGCTGTAAGGATTTGGATCCGGCGGGCTGACAAATTCAGACGACATATCTGAAAATAATGCCCTTTTATTCAAAACGGGACGCATTGAAGAAATGTACTGCTGTTTCTGTTCTAATTTGGATAACTGATTGTAAAACATCTATGAACCTCCCATGATTCATCTACTATATTTTATTCTATCATAATCAGTTTTGACAATCCACATATTTTTAGGCAGGAAAAAAGACAGCAGTCGCACAGCTGTCTTTTTCGAGAAGGTATTTCCTTTGGGGTATAGCAAAAAACTATGTAATGTATTGGGGGGTTACAAGTACATTATAGCAATGCCCCCCGATTGCGTCTAGGCTCAGCATTCACAAATATTACAAAACAAACGCGGTGTTTTTGGTCAAATTGCACAAAATTCAAAACAGACCCTCAAATTCTTTCATGGTAATCCGTTCTTTTTCTAACAAAAGCTCCGCACATTTGTGAAGTACTTTCTCATTTTCCAAAATAATTTCTTTTGCCTTTTCGTAGCAGTCATCCACAATAGCTTTGATTTCCGCGTCAATTTGCCCTGCAATCAACTCGCTATGATTTCTGGCATGAGCAAGGTCGCGTCCGATAAAAACATCCTCTCCCTCTTCATCATAATTGATAACGCCAATATTTTCAGACATACCATAACGGGTAACCATCTTTCTGGCAATTTCGGTTGCCTTCTTAATATCGCTGGATGCTCCGGTTGTAATATCGTCAAAAATCAACTGTTCTGCAATCCTGCCGCCTAATGCAACCATAATCTCATGAAGCATTTTTCCTCTGGTTAAGAACATTTCATCTTTTGCCGGCAAGGGCATGGTATAACCGGCTGCACCCTGCCCCGTAGGAATGATGGAAACGGTATAAACCGGTCCCACATCCGGCAGCTTGTGATATAAAATAGCGTGCCCCGCCTCATGATAAGCGGTAATTTTCCTTTCCTCACGGGAAACCACCCGGCTTCTTTTTTCCGTTCCGATACCGGTTTTAATAAACGCCTTTTTCATGTCCTCAGAATTAATATATTCCCTGCGGGATTTCGCCGCCATAATAGCCGCTTCATTAAGAAGATTCTCCAAATCGGCGCCGGTATAGCCCGCTGTAGTCTGTGCTATATGTTCTAAATCCACATTCTCCGCCAGCGGTTTATTTTTAGCATGAACCTTCAATATGTCCTGTCTGCCTCCCACATCGGGAACGCCAATAGCAATTTTTCTGTCAAAACGTCCCGGACGCAAAATTGCCGGGTCCAGAATATCCACACGATTTGTAGCGGCTAATACGATAATTCCTTCATTTTCTCCAAAACCATCCATCTCTACAAGCAGCTGGTTTAAGGTCTGCTCCCTCTCATCATGGCTGCCGCCCATTCCGGTTCCACGCTTTCTTGCCACCGCATCAATTTCATCAATAAATACAATACAAGGATGATTCTTCTGGGCTTCAGCAAACAAATCCCTGACACGGGAAGCGCCCACGCCCACAAACATCTCTACAAAATCCGAACCGGAAATGGAAAAGAAAGGAACATCCGCTTCTCCCGCTATTGCCTTTGCCAGCATGGTTTTACCCGTTCCCGGCGGTCCTTCCAGCAAAACGCCCTTGGGAATCCTGGCTCCAACCCTGGTATACTTTCCCGGTTCCCTTAAGAAATCCACAATTTCCTCCAGTTCTTCCTTTTCCTCTTTCAGCCCTGCCACGTCTGCAAGGGTTAATTTATCAAATTTTCCCACATTAAGCCTTGCCCGGCTTTTTCCAAAATTCATGGCACGGCTTCCGTTACTGTTGTTCATCTGGTTATTCATCATAGCTATGATGAATACCACTCCGATTACCACAATCAAAATCGGCATTGCCAGGGAGCGGAACCAGGAATCCTGCGGAATATTATTCATTAAAACCGGAATCTGGTTCTCCTCTAAAAGATTCTCCATCTTCTCCACATCAGCCACATACAAAACCGTCTTGGTACCGTCATGAAACTGAATGTCCAAGCGTCCGGTAGGGGTCTGTTCATTGGGCTGGATTTCCACCTGGAAAATGTTTCCCTCTTCCACATCCCTTAGAAATTGCACTCTTGTGTATGCTTTAGAAGTGCTTTTCGTCATTTCCAAATAAATACAAAATAAAAGTAAAATGATAATGGGTATCAAAAAATATCCCACGCTGACTGTTCTCTTTTTCAATGCTGCCTCCTGTTATACATCTAATTCCAATACGCCGATATAGGGAAGATTCCTGTATTTTTGTGCATAATCCAGACCATAACCTACCACAAACAAATCAGGAACCTCAAATCCCTTATAATCCACTGCCACTTCCACAACTCTTCTTTCAGGCTTATCCAAAAGAGAGCATAGCTTTAAGGATTTGGGATTTCTCTTTTTCATCATCTCCAAAAGATAACTCAGGGTCCTTCCTGTATCCACAATATCCTCTACTACGATAACATTTTTTCCTTCTATGGACTCGTCCAAATCCTTAATCATCCTGACCTCTCCACTGGACCTGGTGCTGCTGCCATAACTGGCTACAGCAATAAAATCAAGGGTCAGGGGTAAGTTAATCCTCTTTGCCAGCTCACAGGCAAAAAAGCTTGCGCCTTTTAATGTACAAATCAGAAAGATTTCTTCTCCCTCATAATCTTCTGTAATCTGCTTCCCGATTTGTCTGATACGCTCCACAACCTCCTCTTCCGGCAATAAAACCTTAATCTTATCACTCATTTTCTTCTCCTCCGAATATAGTAATTTCCAACACCTGTTTTGTCTCTTTTGTAACTTTATAGAAAGCGCTGATTCGATATCCCGGAATCCATATAATGTGGCTTCCATCCGCAATCAATAAAATCCGGTCCCGCATACCCACAGGAATCTTTTCATCAATGAAATAATCCTTCAGCTTTTTTCTATGTGCATCACTGTAATAAAAATAATCTTTACTGCGCCGGCTCCTGACTATCGGACAATTATTTATTTTATCATAATCAAACCATTTCGTATACGTTTTGTTAGGAATCGGAGCTTCTTTTTCATACGCAAAAATTTTACAGCAGACGCTCCACTGCCCAAATTCTCCTTCCAGCCTTTCCGATATCTCCGTTTTCCCATTAAGCTTCAGGGCGTATTCCCCTATGCAGGTCTTCCCCACAGACGCTTTTTCTTTTTGGGATTCCTTTCTTATACAAAGCCGATGCTGATCCACCTCTGCCGTTATCCCATATAAAAGCGTAACCCGTTTTCCACTCTGCCCCTCTAAAAGCCCTAAAACACTTTCCACGTGAATCCTTGACAAATCCCGCTTTTTTCCACATGCCTGTGCCAGGGTTTCATAAACAACCGCTGCTTTTAAATAGGGATGCAGTTCTTTTAGTCTTTCCTTCTCTATATAATACTCTTTGTTGTTATTGTGTACAATCAGTTTGTATTCTTCTTTTACCTTTTCATCCAGGAAATCAACTGCCTCTCCTATCATCTCTGCGCTATGGGCAATATGGACAACGCTTCCCTCACAGATTTCCTTCTCCGCTGCGGGAAGCAAATCCTGACGGATTTTGTTTCTTGCATAAGCAGTATCAAAATTACTTTCATCTGTTACAAACTCTAAACCGTTTTTCTTTATAAAGCGCAGTATCTCCTCTTTATCCACACACAGCAACGGACGGATATAGCAATCCCTGACCGGACGCATTCCCCTAAGACCCCTTATGCCGCTTCCCCTGAATAGATGAAAAAGAACTGTTTCCGCCTGGTCATTTTCATGGTGGGCAAGAGCAATTTTAGCCCCTTTCTGCCCTTCAAAAATCTGATAGCGCAAGGTTCTGGCAGCCTCCTCCAGACACAGGCGCTTTAAAGCTGCATACGATTTCACATCGATCTCCGCCATCTTACATGGAATTTCCCATCTGTTACAAAGCTCCTTTACAAATTCTGCTTCCCTATCAGCTTCCTTTCTCAATTTATGGTTAATATGAACCGCTTCCAAAGAAAAGCCCATTTCTTTCCGAAGTTCTCGCAATAAAAAGAGAAGGCAGACAGAATCCGCCCCTCCTGAAAGCCCGACTACCACTTTATCTCCGGCATGAACCATATGATATTTTTCCATATATTTTTTTACTTTTGTAATCATTCTGACTCCCATATCTCCGGCTCATATTTTCCGATTGATTCTAATATACCGTCAATAATTCTAAAAGTCAAATTTCCTGCTTTCTATTCCCTTTTTATCAGGTATTCGCCCAAATTCCCAGAACGATTACCGTCATATCATCAATTATTTTTCCTTTTGCATTGGCAATCGCCATGTTTAACAGCATATTTGCCATCTGTCTGGGATTTTCATATTCCAGCTGTCCGATAAACTCCTGTAAGGAAAGACCGTTTTCGCCACATTCATAAGCGTCCGCCACACCGTCAGTCATCATGATAATATAATCGCCGTCCTCCACCCCATAAACAAATTCCTCCGGCTCTGTTTTAGCAAATATCCCCAAAGGAAGCGTATTAGCGCCGATTTTAAAAACCTTTCTGTCCCTTTTTAAAAAAGAAACTGCCGCCCCGCATTTTAAAAATCTGCATGTTCCCTGATATAAATCCAGTTCGCAGGAATCCAACGTAAGAGTCCGTTCCTTTTCTCCTCTTAAAAACATCATCGTATTAAGAAGCGCCATCGCTTTCTCCATATGAAATCCCGTTTCCATAAACTTATCCAGCAAATCCATCATTTTTTCACTGTCCCTTGCCGCTTCTTCTCCGGAACCCATACCGTCTGATAATGCCGCTAAATACATACCCTTACCAAATTCCTTTAACAGGTAACTGTCGCCCGAATGGCTTTCCCCCTCTTTTTTTGCCTTTCCGATTCCCTCTATTACAAAATAATTTACCTCCTCCTCAAAAATCAGGGTAACCGGTTCCTCATGAACATAAGAAGCATTGGCGTTGTTATGACGCAGCTTTCTGTGACAGATTTCCGATACAAATTCCATCAAATCATCCGTATGGTAAATTTCCTCATCCGAAGCCCGGATATTCATTCCCACCTCCAAATGCTCCTTCGCCTCTACAACATACAAATCCTTTACAATCAGACCGTTTTCCTTCAAGCCCTTTAATATTTTTTTCCTGAGCCTGTCCATTAAATAAGAGGTTGCGTAGGTTTCGCTGGCCAGCTCGCTCAATACCCTTGCCGTCTCATCCAGCTGTCCCGCCAAAAGTATATTCTGTTCTTGTCTGGTTTTATATAAATAAAGCTGGAGCTGGGACTTTCCTTCTGCTTCCGTAGGTTCTTCAAAGCTCTCCGCAATTTCCTTTAAGGTATCCGCATATAGAATCAGCCTTCTTCTTCCATATTCCGGCACTACGTTATGGCTTGACTCCTCCCTCTCCATAATATTCCACTTCATATCCATCACTCTTTTCCGTTTTTATTCCCATGGACCGGACAGATAGACCGGCATGTCCACTTGTGTCCCCAACTAAGACCAAAAGTTTTTCCTTCCGTCCCGCTCCCATTATATAACATCCCCTCTGCGCTTTTTGTCGAAATAAAAAGGCAGAAATAAAAAATTTTTTTATTTTCTATCCTTTATGATTTCCTTTTCCCATTATCTTCGCAAATAAAAAGGACCTCTGCTATCCACACTTTGAAATGCCTCTAACAGACGCCCTAATTCATCTTAAATACAATCTCGCCCTCTTTCACGAGTCCCAGTTTCTCTTTCGCTACCTCTTCTATGTATGCCTGAGTCTGGGTGTATTTCCTCAATTCCTCTAATTCAGTTGTCCTTTGTTCCTCGGCGGCAATCAGCTCATCCAGCTCCGCTTCCCTTTCCCTGTAGGTATCCTGCTTCTGTCTTAATAGAACGCTGTTAACAGACACTACTACCAAAAGCATAACAACTACTACAGAAGCCAGAAACATGCCGAGACGATTTTGCCTTTTCCCCCTGAATGCGACTTTACGGCTCATGGCTACCCCTCTTATCCTTCTGCTTTTTATGTTTACATAATGTTATCTTAACCTTTTTTATGTCGCCCGTCAACTTCTTTTTTAATTGTTTTTTCATTTTTCTTTTTTGCTTTTTCCATTTACTCCAAACCCTGTTAATCAGCCTTTTGAGGGGTCTGAACATCCATCTTAAGAACCTTGCCACCATATCTTGTATGCGTTTCAATATTGTTGACATAATTTCCACAAGATGTTCCCCTATGGTATATTTATATAGCAACATTCCGACCGCTGCTCCCACAATGGAAAACCATCGGATGACGCCGTTATTCGTTTCATAAAGCATATAAAATAAAAAAGCCGCCGCTGCAAACCAAAAAACCAAATCCTCTAATGCAACAAATCCCGTACTATGCTTTTTTACCCTGCGGAAAATTCTCAAACAATCATATACCATCGTAATGCAGATACCGGACAGGAAACAGTAAAACAGAAATTTCCCTTCACTAACAATCTGTCCGCTCATTATTTAAACAGCTTTCCTAAAAGAGATTCTCCTTTGTTTCCGTATCCCGATACCTCCGAATAGGTCAAACTGTCAATTTTTCCCTCTACATCCACTTCTCCCTTTTCCAGGGTAAGTCTGTTTACATGCAGGTCGCTCCCCTTAATCATCAACATCCCCTGATCAGTTTCCAATAGAATTTCCGCCAAATCAAAAGAGAGCACATCCGACACCCCGCTGACCATACATGTCCTTCTGTTAGTCAGCATCAGCTTATGCGCCCTCTGTTTTGCATTCATATCCTCCATCTGCATACCTCCTCCTGATACGGTACAGATATACAAAGCTTCCTCTGCTACATCTGCATATTAAAGTATATTAGGAGGGTTTTAAAATATACCTATAAATAACGAAACATTTCCTTTGCCTCTTCCTTTTTTACGGTATCGGTAATGGAAAGCACCTCAATCTTTATAACTCTGTTTCCAAAGCTGACTGTCACTTCATCCCCTTCTTTTACTTCCGCTCCCGCTTTCGCCACCTTTCCGTTAATCATGACCCGTCCGGCATCGCAGGCTTCGTTTGCCACAGTTCTTCTTTTTATCAATCTGGAAACCTTCAAATATTTATCCAATCTCATCATTCATCTCCCTTTACTGTATGTCCGTCAATAGCTTATAAGAAAGAAAACGAGCCCTTTTGCAACATACAAAAGGGCTCTGTCCACTCATTCACAATTAAGCGTTTACTAAATCCTTTAATGCCTTACCAGCTTTGAATTTAGGCGCTTTGGATGCAGCAATCTTCATTGCCTTGCCTGTCTGGGGATTTCTTCCCTCTCTTGCTGCTCTCTCGGATACTTCAAATGTACCGAAGCCAACTAACTGGATTTTGCCGCCTTTTTTCAGTTCCTGTCCTACTACATCTGTAAAAGCCTTTAAAGCCTTCTCTGCATCCTTTTTAGAGATACCTGCCTCATCAGCAATAGCTGTAACTAATTCTGTTTTGTTCATTGTGAACTCCTCCTACTTTAACTGAATATATCATCATTTTTTGCGTTACCTACAAACGCCTACAAATATTTATAATATTTTTTCATACATTTGTCAAGAAATAATTGCGAAAAATAGGCATTTTTAGGCATTTTTTCCATTTTGTCATATTATAAAATAAATTTATAAAATTTCGCAAAGATTTTTCTCAGCCGTTTTTTTGCGGACGGCTCTTCATAATTCCGGCTTTTTTTCTCTAAGGCTTTTATTTCTTTCCACGATTTTATAGCATCCGGATTGGGTTTTCTGCCATTTAAAGGCGTACCGTCAGGCTCAAATACATGAGGATGCCTGCGAATCATTTTTTTACTGATTCCCTCTATAACATCCTCCAGCGTAAAGATTCCTTCTTCCTCCGCAATCTGCGCATGGAGCACTACCTGCATCAGCACATCCCCCAGCTCCTCCTGCATACTTTCCTTATCTCCGGTTTTTTCATAAACCTTAATACCCGAAACTGCTTCCGCCGCTTCCTCAAGCATACACCCCATAAGGGAACCGTGGGTCTGCGCCTTGTCCCAGGGACAGCCGTGCTCACTGCGCAAAGCCTTTATAATTTCCCTAAAATCGTCTAAAGAATATTTTTCCTGCTCTTCTTTCTTTTTATTCATCTAACATCCCGTTTATCATGGCAAGTACTTCTTCTCCCAAAGCCGCCGATTTTTTGTTCGCGTCCTCCAGGGAAGCTCCCTTAATTCCATAATAGAATTTGACCTTGGGTTCTGTACCGGAGGGACGTACGCATAGCCATGCATCCTCTGTCAAATCATAATAAAGGACGTTGGACGAAGGAAGCCCCGTAGGTTTTTCCTCTCCTGTTTTTAAATCCTTTATAGTGCCTGCCTTATAATCCCTTGCGGATAAAACGGTATAAGCGCCAATTTTTTCGGGGGTATTATCCCTGAGCGTATTTAAAATCTCCTGGATTTTGGCAAGACCTTCGATTCCCTTTAAGGTAATGGATTTAATATCGTCCTTATAATAGCCGTATTTTTCATACATATCCATCATAGCGTCCCACAGGGTTTTTCCCTGGGTCTTATAATATGCCGCCGCCTCACAAAGCGCCATAGTCGCCACAATGGCGTCCTTATCCCTTGCATGGGTTCCGATTAAACAACCGTAGCTTTCCTCAAAGCCAAACAAATATGTGCCTTTCCCGCTTTGCTCAAAGCCGAGAATCTGCTGTCCAATATATTTAAAGCCGGTTAATACCTCGATTAATTTTACCCCATAAGCCTTTGCAATGGCATCCGCCATATTGGTTGTAACAATGGTCTTAATCAGGGCGCCATCCTCCGGCAGTCCTTTTATGGCTTTTCTCTGTCCGATTTCATAATCCGCCAGAAGACATCCCGACATATTTCCCGTTAAGGTAATATATTCCCCACTCTTTGCATCCTTTACATAAACGCCCAAACGGTCTGCATCCGGGTCCGTCGCCAGCACCAGATCCGCATCCACTTCCTTTGCCAGTTTAAGCCCCAGCTCAAAAGCCTCTGCCGCTTCGGGATTAGGATAGGAAACAGTAGGAAATTCCCCATCGGGAAGCTCCTGTTCAGGAACCACATAAACATTTTCAAATCCCAGTTCCTTCATGACACGTCTTGCAGGAATATTTCCTGTCCCATGTAAAGGAGAATATACAATTTTGATATCCTTCTGCGCTTCCTTAATAGCGTCCCAATGAATAACCTGGCTTTTAAGCTCCTCAATATAAGGGTCGTCTATATCCGCTCCTATCGTCTCATAAAGCCCTGCTGCCTTTGCGGCTTCCTTATCCATGGTTTTTACCGTATTATAATCGGTAATAGCGGCAACCTCCGCCATAATGCCTCCATCATGGGGCGGCGTAATCTGCGCGCCGTCCTCCCAATAAACCTTATAACCGTTATATTCAGGCGGATTATGGCTTGCAGTAATATTGATACCCGCAATACATCCTAACTTACGTACTGCATAGGATAATTCCGGTGTAGGGCGTAAGGATTCAAAAACATATGCCTTAATGCCGTTAGCAGCCAGACACAAAGCGGCTTCATCGGCAAATTCCGGACTCATTCTCCTGGAATCAAAAGCGATTGCTACGCCTTTTCCCGTTTCCTTTTGTTTTAAAATGTAATTGGCAAGTCCCTGGGTAGCTTTCCTGACCGTATAAATATTCATCCGGTTTGTTCCCGCTCCGATAACACCGCGAAGTCCTGCGGTCCCAAATTCAAGCTCCCTGTAAAAGCGGTCTTCGATTTCTTTTTCATTTCCGGATAAGCTTTTCAGTTCATCCTTTGTCGCCTCGTCAAAATAAGGGTTTGATAACCAGCTTTCATACACTTCCTTGTAACTCATGATTGTCCTCCTTTTTTGTTTCTCTCTGTTTTACTGGGCTTCAAGCTCTGAGAAAGAATAGCTGATATCCTTATTACTGCTATCTATCTGCAGAGTATAGCTTCTGGTTTGATATCCGTCTCTCCGAAGGGAAATAATATAAGTTCCCGCCTTTTTCTCAAAATTTGCGGGAACAATTCCCACATAATTCCCATTTAAATATAATTCTGCTCCCACAGGCGCATCCACATATACCCGGTAATCGGAAGCCGCCGCCGTAGAATTTGCACTGACTGAAGTCTTCGCTTCTTCTGTTTTCGTATCATCCTCATCTTCGTCGGCGCCATCAGATTCCTCCAAAGCAATATTGAGATTCGCCATAGACTCTCCCACCTTAATATACTGGGTCAATGTACTGTACCCTTCCGCCCTGACACTGATTTGATGAATTCCGCAATCAAGCTCTACCTCGCCGCTATAATCGGTTTCTGTTCCATCAATATAAAGCTTCGCCGTCCCCGGCGTAATGGTAAAAATAATTTTTCCTGTTTTTTTGATTTTTTCCGTCTGAAGCTCCGATACATCCACTAAGGTTTCTTCATCGCTGATAACAGAAATTTCCTTGCTTCCCGCAACGCCGTTGTTACTGATATACAAGCTGTACTCCCCTTCAGGAACAACGATCAGCATTTCATCCGTAACCTCCCTGATAACGGATTGTCCTATTTCTATCCAGCCGCCTACAAAGGATTCATGACCCGTAAGCCTTACATAACCATGTCCCTTTTCCACTGTTATGGCATATACCTCATGGTCCCTCGCTACAATTTTAAGCTTGTCCACAGGATTAATTTCTTCTATCTGAATCTGTTTGCCCTGAAACAGTACAACCGTATTCTTGTGGAGAGCATACTGATCCCCCCCAAAGCTCATGGTATATGCCGCTTTATTTATTTCATAACCGGAGTCTATCCGGCTTATGGATATATCATCCAGAAGTTGAAGGGATTTCGCCGTCTTTTCGTCTTTAATAAAGGTTACCCTGACCATATCTCCGCTGGCAAGCTGCCCCGGCACCATTTCATCCCCGAATTTATTTTTCATTCCGGTGGTCCCGTCATAGGTAAGAGTATACGTCCTTCCTATGGTCATATTATAAAACTGTATCCGGCTTTTCTCTTCATCCACCGACATAACCACGGCTTCATCCATAGAATCCGCAAGGATTTCCCTGTAAGTTCCCTGTATAATAATTTCTTCCTGCGCATCCGGCTCTTCGGTCTTCTTTTGGCATCCTGTAAGCATACAGGCGCAAAGTCCCAGAACCAACGCACATTTTAACATAAATTTTTTCATTTTGTACCTCTTTGCCTAAGTTAAAGTATACCACTATTTAGGAAAATGCTAAAGTAAATCCTTTTCCAAATTTCTTAAAAATTCCATTCTCTCCGCTTCAATAGCCATTAACGCATCCAGCTTTTCCCGCTGCCTCCTGGGCGGCAGGGATTTTCTTTTATTTAAATATGCGTTTGCTATTTTCCAATACCGCTCAGGATATAACAATCTCGCATAAAGATATCTTTTTTCATCCATATCCATGGGCTTATTTTTTTCATATTCCGCTAAAATAGACAGCCCCAGGGAAACAGACCAGTTGTTCTTTTCCAGAATCTTTCTTAAAAACAGATACAAATCCCTTATTTGTAAATCCATACAGCACTTTTCAAAGTGGGTTGCAGCAATTTTTCTGCCGCTTATGAGGATATTATGCTGGTCGCACTCCCCGTGGCAATACATGCCTCTTTCCCTGACCATTTTTGACAACCGGGTAAGACAGTCTTCATCCAGCAGATTTGCCGCTTCCTTTGCAAGTCCTTCAAAGTACGGATATTCCTTTAGGAAATTCAACTCAAATTCGCCCTTCTTGGACTGTTTGCGGATAAAGGAACGAACTCTGCCCAATTCCGCCTCCCTTTTGGAAAAATCTCTGATAAAAGGCTCCGCCCCCCGGTTTTCCGGAATTTCTCCAAACTCCATAATCCGATGCAGCTTTGCGATTTCGCCTATAATATAACGGCTCTCCTTTCCATCGGTTACATCGCATTCTCTGCCTTCCACATATTTTTTAACGACATAATTTTTACCGTCGGTATCCTTTACAAAAAGTCCCTCTTCCTTATTTGGAATCAGGTTGTCTACACTGCAAAACCCACTTGCCTCCATCCGGTCGCAGACTGCCTTACACAGGAGAAGCCGCTCCGGTTTTCCCGTATATTCCCACAAGCTGACGATTCCTTTATCCGTTTCCGCAATAATGGCGCCCCTGGCTTTTCTGGTATTATTTACATTCAAATCATATTGCTCAAGCACAGCTATCGCTCTATCATTCACTCCTGCTCATCCCCCTTAATAGGTCATACCTATCTTATGAAAGGAAAGGGCAAGATATGCCAATACCGGCTTTTCCAATTTCAAAAAATTGCCGCAGCTCAGCTTTTATTTTCCCTGATTTTCAAATAGCGTTCATATAATTTGTCCTTATCGTTTAAAGAGGGATTTTCCAGTACCTCATCTAAAAGGCGGGAAAGCATTTTGCCTATTTCCTTTCCCGGCTTCATCCCCCACGCAATCAAATCGCCGCCCTTTACGGCAAGGCTGCAAAGACTGACGCATTCCCGGTCCTTTAGGATTTCCTCATAAAGCCTGCTTACCTCATAGAGTCTCTGCTCTTTTTCCTGGCGCATATAATCACTCTGTGCTTCCATATCCGCCTGCTTTACCTTTAAAAGCAGTGGGAAAATTTCCTCTCCCAGATAATTTACCGCCCTGCGCACGCATTTCTTTTCCGGCACCACATCATAATCGTGATTCCGGACCAGCCTGCCGACCTTGTAAATGGTATCATTGTCAAATTTCAACCGTTTCAGAATAGCGGTGCAAAGCTCCTCAGACTTTATACCATGTCCGTGAAAATGGTCAATCCCCTCTTCATCCGTAGTCTTGCAAAGAGGCTTTCCAAAGTCGTGGAACAACATGGTAAGTCTTAAATCCTTATCCGCCTCTATTGCCATCATACTACGGATGGTATGCTCCCCTACACTGAATCTGTGATGGGGATTATTTTGCCTCGTCTCCATAACCGCATCAAATTCCGGCATAATGACTGCCGTTATTCCGGTTTCATACAAATCCCGGATTCTCTCAGGATAAGGAGAATTTATCAGCTTTACCAATTCTATGCGAATTCTTTCCGCACTAATATATTTTAAATTCCCTGCAAGACTTTTTACGGCGGCTTTTGTGTTTTCTTCCATTTCATATCCTAACTGTGCGCAAAAACGGACAGCCCGCATAATACGCAGGGCATCTTCCTCAAAACGTTCTATTGGATTTCCTACCGCCCGGATGATGCCACGTTCCAAATCCTCCATACCGTGAAATAAATCCACAATACCGCTTCGCTCATTGTAAGCCATGGCATTAATGGTAAAGTCCCTGCGGCGCAAATCCTCTCTTAAATCCGGTGTAAAGACAACCTCTTTTGGATGCCTTGCATCCTCGTATTCTCCGTCAATCCGGTAGGTTGTTACCTCATAACCCACATGATGCATCATAACCGTTACCGTTCCATGGGCAATTCCCGTATCTATGGTTTTGCGAAACAATGCTTTAATCTGCTCCGGTTTTGCCGAGGTGGTAATATCAAAATCGCCCGGAACGCGGGAAAGCAGACAGTCCCTGACGCAGCCGCCTACGGCATAGGCTTCAAAACCCGCTTTTTCTATTGTATGAATAATTTCCCTCACATCTTCAGGAAGGGGAATTTTCCTTATCGTTTCCATGACAACCTCTTTACTGTTCCATTTTTTTACCGGATTCCCTGCTTTTATAATTTTACACATAGTTTCTTCTATACGCAAGTACCATAACCCAAAGCTTTCAGGAAAAACCTGCCGTCTTTTCCTTTATCTGTCTTTCTAATTTTACCGGAAAATGATATACTATGATTATGGTTTTTCCATAAATAAACCGCTTCTCATCCGTATTATGATTAAAACATTGATATATTGCGAGGTATCTGCCATGAAAAAATATTTATTATTATCCACGCTGCTGTTTTCCGCCCTCTTTCTGTCTGCCTGCGGCAGCCGGTCTGCAAAAGAGCCGCCTGTTTCAAAACAGCCCACAGAAACGCCGTCCATTGGGGAACAATCTGCGGCTGTTATCCCTTCTGACGATACTTCCTCAAAAAATACTCCTTCGGAAAATATTTCTTCGGAAGCCTCTGCTTCCAAACCCAATGCTTCAGAAGTATACTCCTCTGCCACCGACAGCATAAACGCTCTAGGCTATGATTTATTTGAAATGATGTCTTCTGAAGGCGGGAATGTCTGCATTTCTCCTTACAGCATAGAGCTTGCCCTCGGCATGGCTGCTAACGCCTCTTTTGGGACAACCTGCGACGAAATGCTTAGCGTCTTGCATGTAAATGACCTGGACGCCTTTAACCAGGCAGTTGCCGCATCCAAAGAAAAGCTGGAAAATGACACCATGGATATCCATGTTGCCAATTCCGCCTGGTATGATGAAAATATGACCTTCAGCGGCAGCTTTGAAGCATCTTATCTGCCCTTATTAAAGGACTCCTATGACGCCGAGACCTTTGCCTGTGATTTCTCTGACAGTTCCACCCTTTTTTCCATGAATGACTGGATTGCCCGGGCAACTAATGATAAAATAACCAATATGATTTCGGAAATTCCCCAGAATGCGATATTCGTATTATTTAATGCGGTCTATTTCAACGCCCATTGGGAAGTCCCTTTTCCGAAAGAAGGCACTATGGACGAAGTATTCCACAGCCCTTTGGGGGACCAGACGGTTCCTTTTATGAATTTGAGCGACGGCTATTTCCGGTATACGGAATATAAAGGAATACAGGCGCTCCGTATGAATTATGAAGACAGCGATATGGCAATGGATATTTTACTTCCTCTCGATAAGGAGCAAAATGTGACGGAGCTTTTTCGTGCGCTTACCTTTGAGGAAAAACAGGAATTGTACAGACAGCTTTCCGATTCGGAAGAATTATCCATCTCCGTTTTAAGACTTCCCCGATTTGAATTTTCCACAGAAAGTATCTTCTTAAATGATTATCTTACACGGTTGGGAATGGCAGAAGCCTTTTCTTCCGGGGCTGATTTCCCTCTTATCAGCGAGGAAGCTTATATCAGTCAGATTTGCCACAAAACCTTTATTAAGGTGGATGAAGACGGTACGGAAGCCGCGGCAGCCACTTCCGTTATGATGGACCGCATGTCTTTGATGGAAGGAGATTTCATTTCCTTTGAAGCGGATGTTCCTTTTGTGTATTATATCAGTGATACGAGTGATGGAACAATCCTATTTATAGGAAGCATGGAAGATATTCCACAGTAAAGAAAAATCTGCCTACAATCCCTCCTGCAAATGACAGGACTGGGGATTTTACAGCAATAAATACGAAAGGATGACAGACATGAAACGACGCATTGAATCTTATATGGTATATATGGACCGTTTGCTCCAAAACAACGACAGTGGACTCACTTATGAGGAATTAGCTAGCCAACACGAAAAACAGCTTGCCTACTTTATGCATGAGCGGCTTATTCATCTTTTGGTTACTCTAACCTTTGCCATTCTGGCATTCGGAACCTTTTTTATGATTTGTTTTGCCTTTTCCATCGGTCTGCTGCTTTTATTTGCCGCCTTCCTTATATTGCTTATTCCTTACATTATGCACTACTATCTCCTTGAAAATTCCGTACAATATATGTACAAACAATATGATGCGCTTTTAGCAAAGATTTATCCTGAAGCAAACATTTACTCCCAACCGGAAAGCAATAGCTAATTAAAATTCCGTTAAAATCCGGTTAAAATTATTAGAGTTGACAATTATTTCCAAAATGATAAAATAGTAATAATTACTGATTTTGAAAAGGAGAATGACTATGGCTAATTTAAAAGGCACTAAAACTGAAGCAAATTTACAGGCAGCATTTGCAGGCGAATCCCAGGCAAGAAATAAATATACATATTTCGCAAGCAGGGCAAAAAAGGACGGTTATGTACAGATTGCAAATATCTTTGAAGAAACCGCCAATAACGAAAAAGAACACGCAAAAATGTGGTATAAGCTGTTAAATGACGGCATAGGCACAACTGCTGAAAATTTGTTAGAAGCTGCTAATGGCGAAAATTTTGAATGGACAGATATGTATGCAAATTTTGCCAAAGAGGCAAGAGAAGAAGGCTTCGATGATATTGCCGTCCTGTTTGAAGGTGTTGCCGCTATTGAAAAGGAACACGAAGAAAGATACAGAAAGCTTCTTGCCAATATAGAAGGGGATCTTGTTTTTTCCAAGGATGGCGACGTTATCTGGCAGTGCGCCAACTGCGGACATATCTGCATCGGTAAAAAGGCGCCGGACGTATGTCCTGTCTGCGCACATCCTCAGTCTTACTTTCAAGTCAAAGCAGAGAATTATTGACATGTCACAATATATTTTAATTGTCGAGGAAATGACAATTCCATATGAAATCATCCGAAGCAAACGGAAGACCTATGGCATCAACATTGCCCCCGGAGGAAAGGTAACGATCCGCATTCCTCTGCGGGGCAGTGAAAAATTTGCTATATCCCTTGCCGAATCCAAGAAAAATTGGATTGCTTCCTGTGTCCTCAAGCTGGAAAATATTCCCTGGCAGCCTTCCGAAAAGCGTCTGGAAGCAATTTACCGGAAGGCTGCCAGGGAATATTTTCCCAAAAGAGTCTCCCATTATGCCCACATACTGGGGGTAACCTATGGCAAAATATCCATCCGTGACCAAAAAACCCGTTGGGGAAGCTGTAGCAGCGAAGGAAATCTCTCCTTTAACTGGCGGCTGATTCTTGCGCCTCCCAATGTACTGGATTATGTGGTCGTCCACGAGCTTTGCCATCGGAAGGAAATGAACCATTCCCATGAATTTTGGGCGCTGGTGGAATCCATTATGCCCAATTATAAAGAATACCGGAAATGGCTGCGAATAAACGGAAAAAATTTGACTCTTGATGCCATGAATGCAAACAATACTGAAAATCCGGCTGCCGCAATGGACTAATTCTCTAAACCGCCGCAATGCAGTTCTTGTCGCCGGTTCCGTTAATATCCTTATAAATCCCAATTCCCAAATCAATCATAAGCCCCAGATACAATACGGCGTAAACCCACATGGGGATCACGGTACTCTGCGCCAAATACAGCGTATAGCCTGCAAAGGAACAGGTTACGGCAATCAGGGGCACGTAAAATTTCCTCGGATTGTAGAAAGCAACCGCCACGGAAAGCACATCTGCCAGAATCCCATATCTCTCATGCATATGGGGCAGGAAATAAACCACCACCATAACAAAAAACATTCCCATCCGGATTATCAAGTCCTTCGTAAATACAAATTTCTTCCCTGCGATATAATACATCAGAAGCATCAATACCGCCAAGGTAAAATAAATACCCGCATCAGCATATTCCCTAAGAAAGCTGTCCGTTCCGATAATCTGGTAAATATTAGGGAATTTGTGGGACAAAGCATAGATATCCATCTCCCCGTTTGCCTGGAAGAAATACACCGTCAAAAGCTCCCACAGATTCTTGCCCGCAATCCAGGAAGGAATCACGCCGATAAAATACATAATGGGAATCCATAAAAAATGTTGGATTTTCATTTTCTTCTTTACCCATAGCAGCACATACAGGGGCAGTATAAAGAAGGTCTGAAGCTTAAAGGCAAAGGCGATTCCATAAAATATCAAAGAAGCCCGGGGCTTATCCTTTAACATATACAAGATGGAAAGCATGACAAAGCTGGTAAAAATTATGTCGCACTGTGCCCACATGGAGCCGTTTGCCACAATGGTCGGCAGAAAAAGCATGACCCCGTATGCCATAATGGCTTTCTTCCTGCTTTCCGTTTCCTCTAAAACAATAAAGGCAACCGCTATCGCAGCCACAAAATCAAAAAATATGGAAACCATCTTCATCAGATAAAGAGTATTAAAAAAGGGACAAATACTGATAAAGGAGAGAATCAACAAATAAGGGGTGGTATAATCCACATATTCAAATTCTGCCGCCAGTCCCTTAAACCCGCCGCCGGCTTCCCGCAATGTCGCAACCCACGGCTCAAAAAATACCTTGTAATCCCCGGCAACCACATTCCTCAAAGAAAACCGGATTGCACAGCCGAATACCGTGGCAAAAACCAATAGCAGAATATCCAGAAAGCCAATGGTAACTCTGCCGATTTTCCATTCTTTATTCACAAGTCCCCGTAAAAAATTATCTACCATATTTTTTCTCTATACTTTCTATCTTGAATCTTTATCCCTGCTTCCGGGTTCGCCTGACCCGGAAACCTGATTATTTCCCAACAATTCTTATTTTACAAGTCGTACCGTCTCCCTTGCAATGGCAAGCTCCTCGTCCGTAGGCACAACCATAACGGTGGTTCTGCTGTCTTTCGTGGAAATAATTATTTCTTCGCCGCGCTTTTTATTGGCTTCTTTATCAATCGTTACCCCAAGGTAACCAAAATATTCGCATATCATTTCCCTCGCGGCAAAATTATTTTCGCCTACTCCGGCTGTAAATGCAATCACATCAACGCCGTTCATTGCCGCGGCATAAGCCCCCACGTATTTTGCCACCCGATAGCTCCATGTCTCCAAAGCAGTCTTTGCCTTTTCGTTTCCTTCCTCTGCCGCATTTCCCAAATCGCGGAAATCGCTGGAAAGTCCGCCGGATAATCCTAAAACTCCGGATTTTTTATTGCACACGTTAATCACGTCATCCGCGCTGATTCCCTCTTTATCCGCAATAAAGCTGATAATGGCAGGGTCTAAGTCCCCGCTTCTGGTGCCCATAATCAAGCCTTCTAAAGGCGTCAATCCCATGGAAGTGTCCACGCATTTTCCATTCTGTACTGCCGATACGGAAGCGCCGTTTCCTAAATGGCAGACAATAATCTTTAAATCCTCCCGCTTTTTACCGAGAATTTCAGCCGCCCGGTTACTTACGAAATCATGGCTTGTCCCATGGAATCCGTAACGGCGGACTTTATAATCCTCGTAATATTCATAAGGAAGCCCGTACAAATATGCTTTCTTCGGCATAGTCTGATGGAAAGCCGTATCGAAAACAGCCACCATGGGCACGCCCGGCATAATTTCCTTGCAGGAATTAATCCCAATCAGGTTGGCAGGATTGTGAAGGGGCGCCAGGTCGTTGCACTCCTCTACTGCCTTTATAACCTCGTCATCAATTACGACGCTGCCGGAAAATTTCTCTCCCCCATGTACAATGCGGTGTCCCACCGCCCCGATTTCATCCAGGGAGGACACAACGCCCACTTCTTTATCAACCAGCTTCCCAATCACGTATTTTACTGCCTCTGTATGATTGGGCATTTCAACCTCTGTCGTTACCTTTTCTCCTCCCGCAGGCTGATGGGTAATGGCGCTGCCGTCAATACCGATACGTTCACACAGTCCCTTTGCCAGTACCTTTTCGCTGTCGCTGTCAATTAACTGATACTTCAGGGAAGAGCTTCCACAGTTAATAACCAAAATATTCATTTCTATTTACCTTCTTTCCTGTCTGCATAAATATCCCCGCCCCATATTGGCTATGCGGCGGGGTTCTGTCTCTATTGTACACATTCATTATGGAAAAATCTAGTATGCTTTTCCCCAATATACCATTTTTCTCCCAGGCTTTCCGCAGCAGACACAGGTATCCGCCAGTTTTTCCTGCTCAAAGGGCATACAACGGCTGGTCACGGAAAGCTTTTCCTTAATCACATCTTCACATTCCTTGTTTCCGCACCACATAGCCTTTACAAAGCCGGCTTTTTCTGTAAACAGCTTTTCAAATTCTTCCATATTCTCTGCCACATAGGTATGGGCATCCCTGTGGGCTCTGGCTCTCTCTAACATTTCCTCCTGCATGGTCTTTAAAAGCTTCGCCACTTCTTCCTCCACATGCTCCAGGGTGCAGGGAATTTTTTCCCTTGTATCACGGCGCACAAGGACGCATTTGCCTTCCGCAATATCCTTGGGACCGATTTCAACCCTTACCGGGATTCCCCTCATTTCACATTCGGAGAATTTCCATCCCGGACTCTTATCGGAATCATCCACCTTGACGCGGATTCTGCTTCCTTCATACCTGCCCAGGCGTTCCTTTAATTCGTAAGCCTTATCTAACACGCCTTCCTTTTTCTGCTGGATGGGAATAACCATAACCTGCGTAGGCGCTACTAACGGCGGCAGCACCAGCCCGGAATCATCTCCATGGACCATAATGACCGCGCCGATTAACCGGGTCGTCATGCCCCAGGATGTCTGGTGTACATATTGCAGCTTATTATCCCTGTCCGTATACTGGATGCCGAAGGCTTTGGCAAAGCCGTCGCCGAAATTATGGCT
>N._stephensi_709_foregut__coassemble_221_pt1 | contig 22843 bp, 23 predicted proteins | sample N__stephensi_709_foregut__metabat2_low_PE_012 | metagenome-assembled genome bin N | reverse complement strand
GGACGGGCTGTTAAGCGTCTCTGCGGCACGGATGCCGCATTGACGCGTCCCCGGCGCCCTTTTGACGCCCCTGCCCGGACTGTTAGAAAAATCCGGTTTCCAATACCGGTTATGCAAAGCAAAAGGAGTTTGCCCCGCTATAAGCAGCCGCATTTTTTCCCAATGGGGACTGCCCCGTACCCTCTCCTATATACTATACTCCCCTACCTTTTCCCTCTGCCACTCCAAAAGGTCCGCCAAAGTAATCCCATCCACTACCCCATTTACCGCATCATTAATCTTCTCATAAATCCTTACCGTGACGCACTCCGCCTTCCTGTCACAGGGCATCCCTTCCTCCCCGATACAGCTTACCGGCGACAAATCCCCCTCGGTCTGCCGCAAAATCATACCCACAGTATATTCCTCCGGCTTCCTTTTCAGCACATACCCGCCCTGGGCGCCCCGAATACTGCGGACAAATCCCGCTTTATTTAAAATTGCAATAATCTGCTCCAGATACTTTTCCGAAATCTGCTGTCTTTTGGATATATCCTTAATGCTTACCGGCTCTCCCGTATTGTAGGTTGCCAAATCCAGCATCAGCCTTAACGCATATCTTCCCCTGGTTGAAATTTTCATCCTCTCATCCTCCTCGTTTTACCACACCCGGTTTTGTTTCCTGCCTTACCGCCGCTTCCTCCCTGCATTTCATCTTACCGCCGCCGTCAAATCCTTAATCACTTCTCCCGCTATTATCAGTCCCGCCACAGAAGGGACAAACGCTGCGGACCCCGGCGTGCTTCTCCTTGCAGCGCTCTCCTCTTCCCCGGACGCCTGCTTTGTACGGATGGGCATTTCTTTGGAATAAACCACCTTCAGGCTCTTAACTTCCCTTTTCTTCAATTCCCGCCGCATGACCTTTGCCAGGGGACAGACGCTTGTCTCATAAATATCAGCTACTTCAAACGCCGCTGGATTCAGCTTATTACCCGCTCCCATACTGCTGATAATGGGCACACCTGCCGCCTCCGCTTCCATAACCAGGGCAATTTTAGCCGTAACCGTATCCACTGCATCCACCACATAGGAATATTGGGTAAAATCGAACGCATCCTTATTTTCAGGCAGAAAAAAACAAAGATGTTCATAAACGACTGCTTCCGGATTGATTTCCAGAATACGTTCCTTCATAACCTCCGTCTTGTATCTTCCTACGGTTTTATGGGTAGCAATAAGCTGGCGGTTTAAGTTAGTCAGGCACACCTTGTCGTTGTCAATGATATCAATGATGCCAACACCACTTCTGACCAGGGCTTCCACCGTGTATCCCCCCACGCCGCCTATGCCGAAAACCGCTACCCTGGAAGCCGCCAGTATTTCCATTGCGTCCTGCCCAAGCAGCAGCTTAGTCCTTGCAAACTGGTCCAATGTATTTCCTCCTGCACTTATCCTTTATCCATCATTTTCATAGTTATCCTATATGATTTCATAATACACATTTCTTTTTTGCAAGTCAATCTTCCTGCCGCTTTTGATTCTTATCTTTTGCCTTTATCTCGTTTTTATCTTTTGCCTTTATCTTGTTTTTATCTTTTGTTCTTTATCTTTCGCCTTTATCTTGTTTTTATCTTTTGTTCTTTACCTTTCGCCTTTGTCTTGTTTTTATCTTTTGTTCTTTACCTTTCGCCTTTGTCTTTTTGTTTTTATCTTTTGTTCTTTACCTTTTGCCTTTATCTTCTTTCTTTTGTCTTTTATTCTTCCTCTTTTAACTTCTATTTTTTAATATTTGTTAAATTTTTTTACACATAAAAACAGGGTGCATAGCTTATTTTCCCATACACCCTGATATCATAGTCTGATGACATAGCTGTTCTATTATACCTACATTGACAAAGGCATTTTTCCTTAGCCTTTTTTAACGCCTCTTATCTGTTAGTTGCTAAATAACGGGGTTGACAGGTATCTGTCTCCTGAATCAGGCAGCAATGCAACAATAGTTTTTCCTTTATTTTCCGGTCTTTTTGCCAAAATGACCGCCGCCTTCAACGCTGCCCCTGAAGAAATGCCTACCAGAATCCCTTCACTGTGGGCAAATGCCTTTCCTTCTGCAAAAGCGTCCTCATTTTCAATAGTCAGGATTTCGTCATAAATTTTTGTATTCAATACCTCCGGCACAAATCCTGCGCCAATTCCCTGGATTTTATGGGCTCCGGGGGTCCCTTTTGACAATACGGGACTGGAAGCAGGCTCTACTGCCACCACTTGAATATCAGGGTTTTTCTCCTTCAGATATTCCCCTACGCCCGTAACGGTCCCGCCGGTGCCTACGCCTGCCACAAAAATATCTACTTTTCCTTCCGTCTGCTCCCAGATTTCCGGACCGGTTGTCGCCTTATGGACAGCGGGATTGGCAGGATTTACAAACTGCCCCAGGATAACGGAGCCAGGAATGGACTCTTTCAGTTCCTCCGCCTTGGCAATGGCGCCTTTCATGCCCTTTGCCCCTTCTGTCAGGACAAGCTCCGCCCCATATGCGCCCAAAAGATTCCGTCTTTCCACACTCATGGTATCGGGCAGGGTAAGAATTGCCCTATAACCCTTTGCTGCCGCTACAGCCGCCAGACCGATTCCCGTATTACCGGAGGTCGGCTCGATAATAGTCGCCCCTGGCTTTAAAATCCCTTTCTCCTCCGCATCCTCAATCATCGCCAGGGCAATACGGTCCTTGACGCTTCCCGCAGGATTCAGGTACTCCAGCTTTGCCAGAATAACCGCTTCCGCTACTCCTGCACTTTTACTGTAATTGTTCAACTTTAAAATAGGGGTTCCCCCGATTAATTCCAATGCACTTTCTTTTATCTGACTCATTTCATTTCCCTCCATAATTTCCAATTCCCATTCTTTTGGTATGATTGATATGGATTGATTATAAAATTCCTATTTTCTTTTGTCAAGAATCTATCCTATAAAATGCCATACATAAAATAAACAACGTGCTATAGTTTTTCTCTATAGCACGTTGTTTAAAATCCACTCATTTTAATTACATATGTTTTTTATTTTTTGCTTTCATACAGCGCACCTGCCACTCTGCCATCGCCTGCTTATCCCAGCGCCTTATCCCTGTACTTGGCAATTTCCTCCAGATATTTCTGCCCCAGTTCACTGATTGCCACACCCTTGCGCACCAGGTATCCTATGGTCATGATTTCATGGGATTTTAATTTGACTGCACAATAATCCGAGCCGTTTAACTCCTCGCAGATAATACCGGAGCAAAGGGTGTAACCGTTAAGCCCCACCATCAGATTCAGTAAAGTCGCCCTGTCATTCGCCTTAATCAGACGCTTGTAGTCATAGGTGCTCAATACCTCTTCCGCAAAATAGAAGGAATTGTAAGCTCCCTGTTCAAAAGAAAGGCAGGGGTATTCGTCCAGCTCCTCCAGCGCAATTTCCTCTTTCCCCGCCAGGGGATGCCCTTTCCACATATAAACATAAATGCTGCAATTTAACAGCTCATGAAACTCCAGGCTATACTCATGAAACAGCTTCTCCAAAACCTTCCTGTTAAAATCGTTCAAGTACAAAATACCGATTTCACTTTTAAAATTCTTCACATCCTCTATGACGTCATGGGTTTTGGTCTCCCGGATAGCAAATTCATATTCATCCATCCCAAACTGCTTTACCATCTCCACAAATGCATTGACCGCAAAGGTGTAGTGCTGGGTGGACACGCCAAACTTCTTTCTGACCTTCTCCTTGGAGATATACCTGGACTCTATGAGGCGGTACTGCTCCGTTACCTGCCTGGCATAACCGATAAATTCCTCGCCCTCCGGCGTCAGGGAAATTCCACGATTCGTGCGCCTAAACAACTCTACGCCGATTTCCTCTTCCAAATCCCTGATTGCCGCAGATAAACTGGGCTGGGAAATGAACAAGCTTCTGGCGGCTTCATTCATGGAGCTGGCGTTTGCAACTGTAATGGCATAATTTAACTGCGTTAAAGTCATGCTGTCTACTCCACTTCTACCAGTTTATACTCCCGCGAACCATAGCCCAGGGCAGCTGCGCTTTCAATGGTATGCACGCCGTTTTGTGATTCGATACGCTCAATCAGATGGTCCCTTCCCGGGTCATCCGCCGCATAAACCAGATCCAGGCATGCCTGGTCAATGGCAATAGGGTCCTTAGACGCCAGGATACCGATATCCTGCATACAGGGATCCTCTGCAACTGCACAACAGTCGCAGTCCACGGACATATTTTTCATAACATTAATATAAACAATATTTCCCTTGAAGTAGTCAATTACCGAAGAAGCTGCATCAGCCATGGACTCAAGGAAAGAATCATGGTCTGCGGTCCAAATGGCAGCTGCATCCCCTGCGCCGTGAATATACGCCTTTCCATGAGAGGACGCCACACCGATGGATAACTGCTTGATAGCGCCGCCGTATCCTCCCATGGGATGCCCTTTAAAATGTGACAGCACCAGCATGGAATCATAATTTGCCAGGTGCTTTCCTACGTAATTTTCATGGATACGCTTCCCTTTCCCAATAGGAAGAACCAAATCCGGCTGTTCCTCATCCATGATATCAACAGTGAAATACTCGCTCCAGCCGTGTTCCTTCATGGTTTCCCAATGCTTTTCTGTTGTATTTCTCGTCCCTTCATATGCCGTATTGCACTCTACTACCGTACCGCCCACGTAGTCGATGACAGGCTTCCAAAATTCCGGCTTCAGGAAATTCTGGTTGCCGGTTTCCCCGGAATGAAGCTTGATAGCTGCCTTGCCGGTCAAGGGCTTGCCCACAAGCTTATAAAGCTCCAATACCTTCTCCGGTGTAATGGTCCTGGAAAAATACACTTTTTCTTTCATAACAGCCTCTCCTTAGTTTTTTTATTATAGTCTACAACAGGGTACATCCCTTAAGTCAATATTTATTGAGGAAAAATATGTTAATTTTTTATGAACGCCCGGTCTTATCCTTTTTCAACGGAATCTTTCGCCCCTCTTTTTTCCATTCCATATATTCCGCCGTAGCCGCAAAAAGCACATCCCCTGAAGAATTAATCGCTGTTTCAAAAGAATCCTGCACTACGCCGATAATAAAGCCGATACCCACTACCTGCATGGCAACGTCACTGCTGATATTAAACAAGGAACATGCCATGGGAATCAACAACAGGGAACCGCCTGCAACGCCTGAAGAACCGCATGCGCCAAGAGCGGCAATGACGCTCAAAAACAACGCCGTAGGGATATCCACATGAATACCGATGGTATTTGCCGCCGCAAGGGTCATGACCGTTATGGTAATGGCGGCGCCATCCATGTTGATGGTGGCTCCTAAGGGAATGGACACGGAATAAACATCCCTGTCAAGCCCCAGCTTTTCACATAACGCCATATTAATCGGGATATTTGCCGCCGAGCTTCTGGTAAAGAACGCTGTCAGTCCGCTTTCTTTAAAGCATTTGAGCACAAGGGGATAGGGATTTTCACGAAGACAAATCCAGGCGATAAAAGGGTCCACAATCAATGCAACCACCAACATACAGCCCACAAGGAGCAAAAGCAGTTTGCCATAATCCGTAAAAATACCCATTCCGTTTTCCGATACCGATGTAAACACCAATCCCATAATTCCGAAAGGCGCCAGGTTGATAACCCAGTGAACCGCCTTTGTGACCGCATCCGAAACATTCTGGAGAACTGCTTTGGTATTGTCCCCCGCTATCTGCTTTAACGCCAGCCCGAAAATGACCGCCCAAGTCAGTACGCCGATATAATTCGCCTCGCCGATTGCTTTAATGGGATTGGCGACCATATTCAGCACCAGGGTATGCAATACTTCTCCGATTCCCTCCGGCGCCGTATTTTCTACCGCCGCCTGGGTCAGTGACAAAGTTACCGGGAACAGCTCGCTGCCTATGACCGCCACAAACGCCGCAAGCAGTGTGCTTAGCATATATAAAATAATGACTGTCCTGAATTTCTTTCCGATTCCCGCTCCTGCATTGGCAAGGGAACTGATAACCAACACAAACACAAGTACAGGCGCAACTGCTTTTAGGGCATTTACGAAAATATCCCCAAACACGCCTATGATGCTCCATGCAGGAAGCAGCAGCCCGATTCCCGCACCGATTACAAGACCGATAACAATCCTGATAACCAGATTGGTCTCCATATACAGTTTCAAAATTTTCTTCATGTCATGCCCCTTTCCTTCCTTTGTGTTTACATTTATCTTCCCGTATCTGTCTGTTTTCTATACTTGTTTCCCATAAAGGGCTTTCCATTGTACATAACTCTTCTTTCCAATACTATGGTAATAGCACAACAGGAAGAATATCGCCGTAAGCGCCGCAATTCTCCTGAAATACCCGCCTTTTTTTGCCCATGCAACAAGACGCGCTACCAGTTCCGTTTTTTCTTCCTCTGACATTCCTCTCTCCTCATCACGGAAATAGAAAAACAAATACGCCATTCCCGCAATCATGGCAGTTGTTGCATAAATCTCTATGTACGGGATCTCCCCGGTCTTAGGCTCCCCGTTCCTTCCATTGGATGCCGTGCTATTCATGGAAGCAGCTGCCGTCGCGCCTGTATGGTTTTGGTTCACTGCCTCATTGGAGGTATTGGCTGCCGGCGTCTGGCTGCTGCCTGGAACATCTGTATTTACCGGCTCATCCGCATTTCCGGGAAGGTCCGGATCAGCAGGTGTATCCGGATTTTCCGGAACGTCCGGCTTGGCGGGAGACGCCGGGTCATTGCCGCTGACGCTGTCATTTCCGCTGACAGTAGGTTTTCCCGTTGCAGGAAGCGCTTCTGTCCGCATTACATAACCGCACTCTTTGCATAAATATGTTTTTACACCGTCCTCTGTCTCTGTAGGCGCCTTGGTTATCGTCCCTTCATCTTCCATATGCGTCGCCGTTTCTGATTTATCGCCACAGCTGCACTCCTTCCAATGATTATTGGCATCACTGTTCCAGCTCCAGGTCGCTTCGTCAGGACACCCCCAAACGGCATAATAGGTCGTAGACCGTCTAATTACATTATTCGAAAAGATTTCGTTATAATCAACTATCGTATTACTATTTTTTTCTTTTGACCACCCCAAAAAAATATGCTGTTCTTTTATTGGATCGTTATCCTTGGTATAAATGTAATGCCCATGGCTGACATATTGCTCATAATAGAGTCTGTCCCCGTCCATAAAGCTGGTTCTGTAAATAGTTTTGTTTAAGGTCCGTATAATATTTCTATCAGATGCTAAAAAGTCACCATGTACCGCCGTCGTATTAGTAAGATACATTTCCTGGCCTCCCGAACATCTGCAAAACCATTCGGCAGAATAATAAATTCCACCCTCAAAAACATAATTATACTGCAAATTTGTCCCACTTCCACTAATAGTCATACGTTCCAATTCTATATCAACATAAGAACTGGTGTCATACTCGTTATCATATAATCTTAAAAATACCTCTCCAAATTCCGGGGTTCCTTCGCCCTCATATCCCACCAAACTAAGGTTCAAAGTGATGTTAAAATTAAATTCTGCCGCTTTTACCTCAACAGCATCACTTCCCCAAAGCATCCCTACAGCCAGAACCAGACTCAGGGCAGCAGACAGCATTCTTTTTCCAAATCTCTTCCCTATTTTTCCCCACATAAATCCATCATCCCTATCCTAAAAAAACATCATAAAATAAAATTATCACAGCACCAAAAAAATGACAAGTATTCCACCTGCCATTTTTGCGTTATTTTATTCTCTTTGCCACTACTGCAAGCCTTCCGTCCTCCACATGATAAGCGCAGGTTGATAAAGTGATAAAGGTGTCCCCGTACTCAGCCGTTACTCCCGTATCATACAATGACATACTCTTGATGTTTTCATAAAAATCCCCAAATTCCTCCGGCGTACCGGCTTCATAAAAATCATAATATTTAAAAACTTCATCATCTTCTCTGTACACCCTGGATAGAAACACCGCTACAATCTCATAGGTACGCTCCTCATAAAGAGTATCAAAGGAAATCATGGAATGTTCCTTAAAAAAGGCTTCTTCCTTATAAAAATCCAAATCCCCGAACATGGAACCGTCTCTCATATTGTGACCGTAAATAAGAAAATTCGTCCCCGGCGTATTCACATCCGCCCTTTCCCTTACATACAGGCAGCCGTATTTGTCTTCATTCCCATAAAAATCGTGATGCAGATAATATTCATCATCGCTACATTGCATAACCGGATAATTAATTTTCATCCCCTCAATGGAAAGCCATCCTATCAGGTCTGGATTTTCCTCATATAAACCGGCATACTTATGAAGCAGGACAGGCACCGTTTCCGATTCGTCCCCGCCTTCCACCAGACTGCTGCCGGATATTTCCCCATACATACCGGATAAAGCATTTTCTATTTTCTGTCCAAAAATGCTTATCCCATAAGAAATGTTCTCTCCATTTTCCGTCCCGGCATATTCCGTCTGGAGCTTTTCCCAAAGTTCCTCCTGCCTTGCTCTATGGCTTGCGGATAAATAGTATTCCCTGGCTATGCCAACAAGACATGAGAATACAATCACAAGCAATGCCGCTCTTATAAACCGCAGCTTCCCTTTATTTCCCATCGCTTTTACCCATCTGTTTTCCTTGCTCGTTTTCCTTTTTTACTTTTTTCCTCACTCTTTTTTTACCTTTTCTTGCAGCTTTCCCTGCTTTGTTATTTGTTATTTTTTATCTTCCAATCCTTTTCTGTCCCTTTATTTCTTCCCGGTTCATTCTTTTACCGCCCTAGCGCTTCATCTTAGACTTCATATCCGAAAGCCTGTCCAAAGCCGCATTTAATGTTGCGTCCTGTTTTGCAAAATGAAAACGGATATAGCGGTTCTCCGGTTCTTTAAAGAAGCTGGACCCCGGAACGGCGCCCACCCCTACTTTCCTTGCCAGCTCCTCACAAAATTCCAAATCACTGTCATAACCAAATTCACTGATATCCACCAGCACATAATAAGCTCCCTGGGGTCTGGTAAAATCCAGACCGATATTTTCCAATCCGCCGGTAAACAAATCCCTCATATGAGTATAATTCTCCCGCAGCCCTTCATAATAGGAATCCCCAAACCGCAGTCCCGTAACCGCCGCCTCCTGTAGTGGAGCCGCAGCGCCCACCGTCAGGAAATCATGCACCTTTTTAACTCTTTCGGTAATCTCCTGGGAAGCTATAACAAATCCCAGCCGCCATCCCGTAATGGAATAGGTTTTTGACAGGGAATTGCAGATAATGGTCCGCTCCCTCATCCCCGGCAGCATGGCGATACAGGTATGGAAAAAGGGCTTATAAATAATATGTTCATAAACCTCATCTGTAATGACATATATGTCATATTTGATGGCAAGCTCCGCTATTACCGCTAATTCCTCATAAGTGAACACTTTCCCGCATGGATTGGAAGGATTGCAGAGAATAAGGGCTTTTACCCCCGGCTGCTTTATAGCATCCTCCAGTTCATTTTCGTCAAAACCAAAGGCAGGAGGCTTTAAAGGCACATAAACCGGCTCTGCTCCCGAAAGAATGGTATCCGCGCCATAATTTTCATAAAACGGCGAGAAAATAACCGCCTTATCGCCCGGATTGCATACAGACATCATTGCCGCCATCATAGCCTCCGTGCTTCCGCAGGTAACAACGATTTCCTTGTCGGGATGAACCTTCATCCCATAAAAATGCTCTTGTTTTTTTGCCAGGGCTTCCCGGAAATTCTGTGCGCCCCAGGTCAAGGCATACTGATGGGGTCCCTCCCCTGCTATCTCCTTCAGCCTGTCCGTTATTTCCCGGGGCGGTTCAAAATCAGGGAATCCCTGTGATAAATTAATGGCTCCATATTGATTTGACACACGTGTCATTCTCCTGATGACCGAATCGGTAAATCCTGCTGTTCTTTCACTTAAGCTTTTCATACTTCCGCCTCATTTCTCTCACTTTACAATCTTTCCGCCCCCAAGAACAATGTCCCCGTCATAAAATACCACTGCCTGTCCGCAGGTAATGCCCCTTTGCGGCTCATCAAACCTGACTCTGACCTTATCTTCTCCTATCTTTTCAACCACCGCATCCGCTTCCTTTTGCTTATACCTGATTTTTGCCTTGCAGCGGACCGGTCCGGTCACATCTTCAAAAGCTATCCAGTTTAAATCCGAAGCCTCTAAGGTATCCTTGAACAGTCTTTCATTTTTCCCCAGGACTACTTCATTAGCGTCCAATCTTTTTTCACAGACATACAAAGATTCCGGCAGGGCAAGCCCCAGCCCCTTCCTCTGACCAATGGTATACCGGATAATCCCCTTATGCCTGCCCAAAACCGTTCCTGTCTCATCGACAAAATCCCCTTCCGGGAAGCTTTTCCGGCAATAACGCTCAATAAATCCGGCATAATCGCCGTCCGGCACAAAGCAGATATCCTGGCTGTCAGGCTTATCCGCATTGACAAATCCCTCACGCTGTGCAATATCCCTGATTTCCGTTTTGTGATACTCCCCCAGGGGAAACAACGTATGGGAAAGCTGCTCCTGGGTCAGATTGTAAAGCACATAACTCTGGTCCTTGGAAGCATCCACTCCCTTTTTTAACAGATAACGCCCCAGGTCTTTATCATATTCCACCCTTGCATAATGTCCGGTTACGATATAATCAAAAGAAAGCTCATACATCCTCTGCATCAGCCTTTGGAACTTCATATAACGGTTACACTCAATACAGGGATTGGGCGTTCCTCCCTCTACATAAGTATCTACAAAGCGCTGTATCACTTCCTTTTCAAAATCATCCGTAAAATCCAGCACATAAAAGGGCATACCGAAGGAACGCGCCACACCGCCTGCATCCTCCGCATCATTTAAGCTGCAACAGGTTTTCTCCTGTTTTATGTCAGCATCCCCATTGCGGTACAGCTTCATGGTAACCCCGATGCAGTCGTATCCTGCTTTTGTCATGAAATATGCAGCCACGCTGGAATCCACGCCTCCGCTCATGGCTATTACTGCTTTTTTCTTTTCTTCCATATCATGTCCCTTGATTGTATCCATTTTTTCTTTCTTGTCCTAATCGCTTTACTTATTTTGGCATGGTATCTATTTCATTTCCATATTGTCATTCATTATCCTGCCAAAGGTCCTGTATATGCCCCATGGCACAACCGTCCCGGATTTTTATCATAACATATTTGGCGGCAAAAGTCTCTTTTATGGGAAATCATTTGCACAATTTCCATATGAAATTTTTCATATTCCTATATTTTTATGATATGCCATATTCCCGGTAAAACCGCCCTCTGGCTTCCGTATCACAGATTGCCAGCCTGACATCTTCCTCCCTGTTTTCAGACAGCAGGCGTTTCAAAAGCTCCGCAAACAAATTTTCGCCCGCTTCTTTTCCTTCTTCTCTTCCTTCTTCTCTTCCCCCTTCCCATTGGTCCTGCATCAATTCTTCAAATGCCCTGCACATGGTAATACCCTCCTTTTCCTTTTTCACTATTACGGCATCCAGCTTTAAGGTAACTAAAATAGCCCGCTGTGCCTCTATGCTCAAATTTTGAAAAGCTTCCCTGTTAAAAAGCTCCCGCAGTCGTCCTTTATCATTACGGCATTGTAAAGCTTGGAAAAATTCCTTTAAATCCGTTTCATAATCATTTGGGTTTACATAATCTGATTCAATGATACAAAGTCCGTATTCTTCCCCGTCATCTGGCGGACTTTCTCCCTTTTTCCTGAATAACTCCGACATTTTCTTTGGTCCGTCCCAATGACCCTCCCCTAAATATAAAACCAGATTCACAACCCTGTTTAATCTGTCATCCGCCTTCATTCTGCTTTTCTTTTCCTGATAGCTGCGATACTCATTTTTCTCCTTATGCCGCTTCACAATCTCCCGAATCTGTCTTTCATATTCCCCTGCATCATAAGAAAGCATCCGCTCCGGCATACTGTAGTCAATACATTCTTCTAATTCCAGACCATAATAAACAAAAAAGCCCTTGTGCTCCATCAGGATATCTCTTTCCTTTTCTCCTGATGCGCTGGATATGGACGGATATTTCCCTTTCATCAGTAGCAAATCTTTTGGAAATACTGTTTTTCCTTTTTGATAAATATGTACGTTTACAAGGTCCGCAAAACGGCGCTTGTCAGAAAAGTACGCTTTATCGCATACATCTACTTTTCCCATAAATTCCTTTCCGGCAATATCAAAAACTTCCCAAGGAAAAACAAGGGGCGTCTTCTCAGCCATATGTAAGATAACTCTCTGTGAAATTTGGCTGATACGCCGGAACCGGTTTTGCCGGTTTATCGTCCCGAGCGGGACTTGGATTTTCACATAAAGGAATCAGATTCCCTTTTATGTGAATTATAACCATCCCCAGACAGCTTGTCAATATATTTTTGAAACATTTTTAACGTTTTCACGTTTCACGGTAAAGGGGTCAAAAAAACGGAGGAACTGTATGAATCCATACATTCCTCCGTCCCATTTTTTCAAAAACTATCTTGCCTTAGCCAGTCTCTTCATATTTACCTTTAAGGTTGTGCTCTCCCTGTAAGGGCGGAACAGCAGATAGATAAATCCGATAATGATAAGGATTGCCACTATGGTTCCGATTCCAAAAGCGCCTGTTGCGAACAGACTGCCAATCTGGAAAATACACAGGGAAACCAGATATGCAAGCCCAGTCTGATAGCCGATTGCAAACCAAAACCATTTTGCATTATTCATTTCCCTCTTAATAGCTCCCATTGCCGCAAAGCACGGTGCACATAAGAGATTGAATACCAGGAAGGAATATGCCGCAATCTGTGTCATGCTGCCTGCCAGCTGTCCCCAGATTTCGCTTCCGTCCTCCGCAACCTCTGCGAAACCAAAGAGTACGCCGAAGGTTCCGACTACATTTTCTTTTGCAATTAAGCCTGTAACAGCCGCAACCGCCATTTTCCAGTCGCCCCATCCAAGAGGTGCAAATATTGGTGCAATGACGCTGCCGATAGCTGCCAGGATACTGCTGTCAAGCTGCTCTGCCTCCAGCATACCGAAGGAACCTTCTACCCATCCGTAATTCATCAAAAACCAAAGGACAATGGTGGATAACAGGATAATGGTGCCCGCTTTTTTGATAAAGGACCAGCCTCTTTCCCACATGCTTCTTAAAACATTGCCTACGGTAGGCATATGATATGCCGGCAGCTCCATAACGAAGGGAGCCGGGTCTCCTGCAAACATCTTTGTTTTCTTTAAAATAATACCGGAGCATACGATTGCCGCAAATCCCACAAACCATGCGCTCCATGCAACCCATCCTGCATTATTGAACAGGGCGCCTGCAATCAAAGCGATAATGGGCAGCTTCGCGCCGCAGGGAATAAAGGTTGTAGTCATAATGGTCATCTTGCGGTCCCTGTCATTTTCAATGGTCCTGGAAGCCATAATACCGGGAACACCGCAGCCTGATCCAATCAGCATAGGGATGAAGGATTTTCCCGAAAGACCGAATTTGCGGAAAATCCTGTCCATGATAAACGCTACACGTGCCATATATCCACATGCCTCTAAGAATGCCAGGAAAATGAACAGTACGAGCATCTGGGGCACAAATCCGAGAACCGCACCTACGCCGGCAACAATACCGTCAAGAATCAAGCCCTTCAGCCAGTCTGCACAGCCGATAGCATCCAGACCACTCTCAATCAACACGGGAACGCCGGGAACCCATACGCCGTAATCTGCCGTATCCGGTCCTTCTTCTCCATACTCGGCTAAAAGCGCCTCAGCCTCTCCTGCCGTACCTTCAGAAAGCGCCACCGTCTCTATCACTTCGCCTTCTTCATCCACGATATCAACACTTGCCGCTCCTTCTTCATATGCGGCAACAATCTGGTCTGCCCTGTCAAAATCAGCAACCGCTTCTTCATAAGCGCCGCTTCCGATGCCAAACAGATGCCAGCCGTCCCCGAATACGCCGTCGTTTGCCCAGTCTGTCGCCCAGGTTCCCACCGTCGTAACGGACACAAAGTATACCAGCCACATAACCGCTGCAAAAATGGGAAGCGCCAGCCACCTGTTTGTTACAATGCGGTCAATTTTATCCGATATGGACAGCTTCTTTGCATCCTTCTTCGTACAGCACTCCCCTATAATAGAAGAAATATATACGTACCTTTCATTGGTAATAATACTCTCCGTATCATCATCGAAGGACTCTTCCAGCTGTTTAATATAAGAAGAAACATCAGGAACCTGTGTCATCTGCTCTCCGATTTTATCATCCTTTTCCAAAAGCTTAATGGCAAAAAACCGTTTCTGTTCCTTCGGCACATTATCTCCAAGCATTTCTTCAACGCCTGTAACAGCTGCTTCCACAGCCGGTGCAAACTCATGAACCGGAACCGCAGCGGCTTTTTGCTGCGCCAAGGCAACTGCTTTTTCCGCCGCTTTCTGGATGCCCGTTCCCTTCAATGCGGAAATTTCTACCACTTCACAGCCCAGCTTCTTGCCCAGCTTGTCAATATGTACGGTATCTCCTGATTTTTCCAGGATATCAATCATATTGACAGCCATAATAACCGGAATGCCCAACTCCATAATCTGTGTGGACAAATAGAGATTTCTCTCAATATTTGTGCCGTCAATGATATTGATGATAGCATCCGGTCTTTCCTGAATCAGATAATTCCTCGCCACAACCTCTTCTAAGGTGTAGGGGGACAGGGAATAAATTCCCGGCAGGTCCATAATGGTAACATCCTTATGTCCCTTTAATTTTCCTTCCTTTTTTTCTACCGTAACGCCCGGCCAGTTTCCCACAAACTGGTTAGAACCTGTCAGGGCATTGAATAATGTTGTTTTGCCGCAGTTCGGATTGCCTGCCAGCGCAATTTTAATAGACATTTCCATGCTCCTTTTCTTTCATTTTCCTAATTTTTAGTGTTTCTATTGCTTACTGCCGGATTGCTTTTCCGGCTTTAAAATCCATTCTATTCTACTTCAATCATTTCCGCATCAGCCTTCCGCAGGGACAACTCATATCCCCTCACGGTTACCTCCACCGGGTCCCCTAAGGGTGCGACCTTCCGTACAAAGACTTCCACGCCCTTTGTGATTCCCATATCCATAATCCGTCTCCTGACTGGTCCTTCCCCCGTCAGCTTCTTTACCTTGACAGTCTGCCCGCAGGCAGCTTCCCGCAATGTTTTCATAAAATAACTCCTTCCTCGCATCTTTCTGCTTTATTCCCGCAGGCAGCGAGCCGGGCAGATGTATCTGCACATATATTTGGCGGCTGCGGCGGGGCTTTGGCTCCTTGAAGCAGCCCGGTACTTCCAGGCTACGAAACCATGATTTTATTTGCCATATCTTTTCCGATAGCCACTCTGGAATCCTTTATATTGACAATAATGCTGCCTCCCATCTCGGAAATGACGGTAACCGTTCCTCCCGTGACAAAGCCGAGATTTTCCAGGAATCTCCTGGTCTCTTCCTTTCCCCCGATTTTTCTGATTATATTGGCTTCTCCTTCTTTTACCATTGATAAGGGCATCATTATCATCCTTTCTTTCATCGCATTTATCACATTGTTGAAAATGATTTTCATTTGCTTTTGATGTTAGTATATTCTAACTTTAATTAGTTGTCAATATCTTTTGTCGTTTTTTTGTAAGTACGTCTGTCTGGTCCGTTGCCCGCGGGGATAGACACTTTTGGGATTGCAGGCGGCACAAAACAAAGCAATTTGATTATTGAAAAAGAATGTGCTATGATTTAGGTTAAGTCAAAACCGCCGCGCGCACGTCTGCTTGGCTCCTTGCACGCGGAAATAAACTAAGAAAGAGGATACCAAATGGCACCAAACGAATCTGCTGAGAATTATCTGGAAACCATTTTAATACTGAGCAAAAAGCTTCCCGTTGTCCGTTCTGTGGATATTGCTACGGAGCTGGGATTTAAAAAATCCAGCGTCAGCATCGCAATGAAGAACCTGCGGGAGAAAAAACATATTACTGTTACGGATGCAGGCTTTATTTATCTGACCGATTCCGGCAGGGAAATCGCCGAAATGATATATGAAAGACACCAGTTCCTTTCAAAATGGCTGGTCCGTCTGGGAGTTCCCTTTGAAATTGCCGATGAAGACGCCTGCAAAATAGAGCACGTTATCAGTAAAGAAAGTTTTGAAGCAATCAAAAAGCATGTGAAATAAAATATCACATGCTTTTTTGTTTCCTTATAAATATTTTCTTCTTCCGAATCGGCTCAGCCCGCCTTAAAAAGGCCCTAAAATAATTTGGGCGAAATCTTGCAACCGTTTGTTATGCTTTAAAATCCGCTAAAATTCAATCCCTTTTCTTCCCCGGATTCCTTTTTCAAAAGGATGCCTTCCACATTTCATTTCCGTCACATAGTCCGCTGCATCTATCAGAAATTTTTCAGGATTTCTTCCCGTCATGACAATTTCCAAAAAATCCGGCTTGTTATTTATTAAATCTTCCAATTTTTTCCTGTCAATCAGGCTCCTGCCATAAGCATAGGTAATTTCATCCAGCACAAGCACCATGGCAACGTCCCTCTCTGCGGGAATTTCTGTCGAAATTTCTGCCGGATTTTGCCCTCCACTCTTTCCGCTCTGCCCCTTGATGTCCTCCATTGCTTCCATTTCTTTCATTTTTTCCATTTCTTTCATTTCTTTTTCAATTTTGTCTATCACGGTTTCCAACAGCTTTTTCTGTTCCCCTGCAAAGAGTTCTTTCCCTGCATCATCCATTTCATCATAAAATCCATGGGGTATCCTGCCGCACAAAACTTCTATTCCCGGAATTTTCTTTAAGACCAAAACTTCCCCCGAAGCGCCGTCTTTCATGAACTGTGCAAATAACACACATTTCTTATTTCCTGCCGCCCGTATGCACAGTCCAACTGCCGCAGTTGTTTTTCCTTTTCCATCCCCATAATACAAATGGGTCAATCCTTTTTCCATTCCTGCTTTCCTCCGCTGCCAAATATCCTCTGGTATCCATAATTTAATGCTGCCGGATTTTGCTCTGTTTCCTTTGTCCTATTGGGACAGTTTTTCCTGCTGCAATTCACACAGGGCTTGGCACACTCTTTATTTGCCCTATCTGACAACTCCGTCAAAAAAACAACCGTTTTTTGTGGAACCAAGGCAAACGCCTCATTGCAGCATATTTCCCGGATTCCCATCTGTTCCAGAATTTCCGGCATATTCCGCATTTCTTTATCATTCAGGAAATGATAGGTCTCCGGATACTTTCCCTCTTTTTCATAAAGCATCCTGCCAAACATTTCATATGCTTTTTTTAATACCTCCATGGCAAGGCACTCTGCGGCATATGCCAGGAGCAATTCTTCCTTTTTTTCATAGCTTTCAATCAAATCATCAAAAATCCGCCCAAGTGACATAACTGTCAGTATTTTCCCATCCTGCTCCGGGCGATACCATGCCCTTGCCATCAAATTAGATAACGATAGTTCTCCTTCTATTTTCAGGCACTCCGGTAAATCCGCCTCCCGGAAATGACTGCGGATTAACGCCTGTACATATTCTTTTTGTGAAAAGGGAATCTGATATTCCAGCTTATTTACTTCTTTGTTCATTTATCATGCTCCACTATTTTACATACCTATCTCGTGTCTGTATATCCGCCTTCATTTCTTCATTCTATCCAATTCCCCTCTTTTATGCAACCATCTTTATCCGCCGCATTTTATCCCCTATATGCGATACATTTTCAAATCTCCAAAGGTAAATCTCCGGGGCGCAAATCCTTGGACAAATCCCCGGACACAAAATATTCATTTGCATTTTGCTGGCAAATCCACTAAACTGTTATAGTACACACAGAAAAAGGAGGCTTTTCCATGGCGTTTATTTCCTTTTCCCACGTCCGCAAGGATTACAAAATGGGCGAAATAACCATCCAGGCGCTTGCAGACGTAAATTTTGAAATCGAGAAAGGCGAATTAACAGTGATTCTCGGTTCTTCCGGAGCCGGAAAAACCACGGCGCTCAATATTTTGGGCGGCATGGATACCGCTACAGACGGCAGTGTGGTCGTAGACGGTGCGGATTTAACCGCCTGCGGCAAAAAAGCGCTGACCAGATACCGCAGGGAGGATATCGGCTTTGTTTTCCAGTTTTATAATCTGGTGCCCAATCTGACCGCTCTGGAAAACGTGGAGCTGGCTTCCCAGATTTGCAGGGATTCCTTGGATGCTGCATCTGTCCTTAACAAGGTTGGGCTTAAGGAGCGTATGTCCAATTTTCCCGCCCAGCTGTCGGGCGGCGAGCAGCAGCGTGTCGCCATTGCCCGCGCCATTGCCAAAAATCCCAAGCTTTTACTGTGCGACGAGCCTACAGGCGCTCTTGATTATGCTACCGGCAAGCAGATTCTACAGCTTTTGCAGGATACCTGCCGCAAGGAAAATATGACTGTTTTGATTATTACCCACAATTCAGCCCTTGCCCCCATGGCGGATAAGGTAATCCGGTTTAAAAGCGGCAGGGTCACGGATATTACCATAAACGAGCACCCTACTCCCATAGAAGAAATCGAATGGTAGGGCGATAAATCGGAAAATTGAAAATGAATTGACTGTGCGGCAAATCAGGAAAATTGGAAATGAATTGATATTGTGCAGCAAATCAGGATAATTGGAAATGAATTGATATTGTGCGGCAAATCAGGAAAAAAGAAAATGGATTGACATTGCGATAAATAAAGGAAAACAGGAAATCATAATATTATAGTAGGAGGATAAAGGAAGTAAAAAGAAAGAGAAGAGATTCCTTCGGGCTGATTCGATATCGCACCGGTGAACAGAGGCTTTTTCTTGTAAATCGCATCATTTTGATACGGTTTTGTCGCTCGTTTATGTGGTTTTGAAGCTGGTGTACCCAAATTGTACCCATACACTTTCAGTTTCTTATCCATGACTCCACATTGCCATTTTGCTCATCCTTTAACATACTGTACACATATTCCGGTGTTTCTGCATACAACCCCGAATCCTTGTCCTGCAGCAACTCATATGTCGATGTCTTTAATAATGATTTCAAAGCATCTTCCTCTGTGCAATTCCTTTCATGGCTAATGCTTCTAACCAAATAAACCGAAATTGCCTGTATGGATTTATTAATATTCACAGTATTCATCCTACAATCTCCCTTCTATGCCTTTTAAATCGCAGTTTTGCAAGCGCTGACTGTGTTCCAAAAAAATACTGTTTGGGCAGATTCTCCGGCTCCAATTCCCTAATCAATGCATCCAGCAAATCATCTGAATAATTGGAAGCAACCAATTCCTCTTTATAAGAATTGATAATTGTAACTGTATTCTCATCCGCAGTCGGTCCGATTACAATATCATAATCATGCATGCTCTCATTCGCTTCACGATTCTGTAAAACAAACCGAACCCACTCACGATCTGCTTTTTGAAAAATTTTTATTTTTAATTTCTCCGGATTATCAATGCATTCATCATCAAATTCCAGATTATACCGATAAGCTTGATATACTTTTGTTTTATATTGTGGATTTCTCTGTTTTATCTTAGCCTGCCTCATTTCTGTAACATGTTTATTCCTTATAGCTATGCTGTCAGCATGCTTTTTGATAGGTGTCGCATAAAATCCCTTGCCAAAGTCCTTATATCCTTTTCCCTTTGTTATATCAATTTCATCTATATCATATATAGATCCATGATACAAATCCTTCATTTAGACAACCTCCTCCACCGAATCTATATATGCTCGCAAATCCTGCAAAATACCCTTAATTCCCATAGAATTATACATCTCATAACAAGTGTCAATATAACAAAGAAGATCATACTTTTCCAAAAGGTTACTTATCTTTCCATAATCAATATTCCACGCTTCTTTCATGGAATTTACTATTGTTATCTGCATATTCAAAACATTATCTGATCTATTCATATAGTTCCCCATCTCCTAGTCCTTAATCTATGGTTGCTTTTATTCTATTGTACAACTTCAAAGGAATGTCTGATTCTTTTTTCCACATTATAGTGTTTTTCTGTGCTATATCAAAATGCAATTTTACCCTTCTTCAAAATATGCCCCACTATTATTATTTGTGAGATCAACTACAACAAATTTACTATTCTTTATATGTGCCAATATCTCTGGTGTGATGAGTTCGTTATGTTCTATCTATAAAAACAACACCATATCCAGCATCCATAATCCCCTGTCTGATTGCCTTTCGCAATTTAATTGTCTTTTCTCCAAACTGCATTGCAACAAACGCATCATTTCCGTATCTTCCATTTTTTGAAGTACATCAATGCGCTCATATCCTTTTGGAGTTAATTTGATTGGTCCAAAACCAGCGCCTTCAGAAGCGAGTGTTCCATGGATTATAATTTTACCTGTAATATAGCCCATTTCCTGTAAACAATTCATCATATAATGAGCCTGATTATCAATTGTTCTTCTGCCCTCACTTGCTTTCCCTCAAATCTTTCAACAAAAGTGCAACTATGTAGTGAATACAAGCCTAAACTTATATCTACCCCTATGTATTCCGACAGCGAATACAATTTCATTAAAATTTTGTCCACTTTTTCCGAAAAACTCTTAGGATACCAACTATCCACAACAGTCTCATCCATATATACCGGACGACCGTATGGGATTTTCCTAAACGCCTTGCCAATTCTGCTTCACTTACATTACATCTCACGCATAATACCTTTATTTGTTCTGAAATAGTTATAATATTCCATTCACTCATATTATAAAATATTTTTTGATGATGTCAAAATATTTTTTAGCTTATGAATTGCTTATAAATTGCTCGCAACTATTTATCAGGATATCTATTATTTTGTTTCTTTTTGTGATAAACTATTTTTTGATGTGATGTTCTACTTTATATATTAGAAAGGAACCGACAGACATGAGTCAGGAAAAAGTAAACAAATACAAGGAAGAGAAGAAAAACAGAAAGGCACAGCTGGAAAAGCAGAAAAAGCGCAAAAAGCTATGGAAGGTCCTGGGTCCGGTCCTTTTGCTCATCATGATCGCAGGAATCGGCGCAGGCATTTACTATATCCCTATTTTGACCAACCAGGCTGTCCAGGAAAACTCCGGCGAGATTGATATGGATGAATTAATGGAGTTACTGAATGCTTCTGTTTCCGGCAATGAGGTTTCGGGTAATACCATAGAATGATGGAAAGCAGAAGCATTAAGAAGCAGAAAATCAGAAAAATAAAAATTGTGGAATTGTTTTGAAAAGTCCGGTAATTTCTTTTGGTCTTTCCAAACAGTTCCACAATATTTATTTCCGATACTTATCTACTAAAGGGCAGCAATGATTTGCTTTGGAACAGATTGCATATTTTATGGCACCCTTTGTAAAATATTTTGCTGGGAACCATCCTTCTGATTTGTTATAATCAAAATAAGAAACATCCTGGAGGTACCGGTGTGAAGCGGAAAAAAAGTACAAAAGAGAGTCAAATGAACACGGAACTGGAGCTGCGCGTCATCCTTGAAAACGAGACGGAAGCCAACCAATATGCGGCAAAATGTCTGGCGGTATGCGCTCTTGTAGGGGCATCGGCATGGTTTTTAAACCTGATAGGAATTTTTATTGTCCCAAAAGAAATCATGAATACCGCAATGCCCGTCCTGATTCTGTGCTTTCTCCTGCCGATGCTGCTTTGTAAGATAACAGGGGGCAAGCCCTCCTGGCTGAAATATGCCACCCTGCTCTGCGGCATCACAGGTATTTTTATATTGTCCGGCGCCATGCCCAAGCACGGCGTCCTTGCATGGGCGCTGCCACTTATGCTGTGCTGCCACTATTATTCCAAAAAACTGACCCATATGACCCTCTTAGCGTCATGGGTGCTTTTTTCCGCCTCCATTTATATAGGGCTTTACTTTGGCGAGGGGGACCAGAACCTGATTCTGCTGCCCTATGATACCGCTGCAAGAATCATTACCGGGGAGACGCTGTACAATGCCACTCTTTTCTTCGTGCTGCCCCGTGCCCTGATTCTCCTTGGGCTTTCTTCCATATGCACCACCGTCGCAGGGCGGACAAGACGGCTTTTGGAAAAGCAGATTAAGGACAGCGAGGAACGCCAGCGTATTTCCACGGAGTTAGACGTCGCCACACATATCCAGGCGGATATGCTGCCCCGTATTTTTCCCGCTTTTCCGGAGCGTCCCGAATTTGATATTTATGCCACCATGAATCCGGCAAAAGAGGTTGGCGGCGATTTTTACGATTTCTTTATGGTAGATGAGAGGCATCTTGCCATTGTCATTGCCGATGTGTCCGGAAAAGGCGTGCCCGCCGCACTTTTTATGGTTATCGGCAAGACCCTGATTAAGGACCATACCAAGCCCGGCGTCGATTTGGGCGATGTATTTACAGAAGTAAACGAACTGTTGTGCAAATCAAACAGCGAAGGACTGTTCATTACTGCCTTTGAAGGAGTGTTGGACCTGGTTACGGGGGAATTCTGCTTTGTCAATGCAGGACATGAAATGCCCTTTATCGCAAAAGCGGACGGCGTTTACGAGCCTCATAAGCTTCGCGCCGGCTTTGTCCTTGCGGGCATGGAGAATATGAAATACAAAAGCGGGCGGATACAGCTTTCGCCCGGAGATAAGATTTTCCAGTATACCGACGGCGTGACAGAGGCTACCAACGGAGCACATGAACTTTACGGCATGAAGCGGCTTACGGATATTCTTGTCAAAAATACCCATAAGCGGCCTACTGAGCATCTTCC
>N._stephensi_709_foregut__coassemble_220_pt1 | contig 22875 bp, 16 predicted proteins | sample N__stephensi_709_foregut__metabat2_low_PE_012 | metagenome-assembled genome bin N | reverse complement strand
CTGACCAGCTCTTTGCCGCAAGAAAGGATTCGCCCCTGATTGTAGGGCAGAATGAGGACGGCTGCTTTATCGCTTCCGACGTTCCTGCAATTCTGAAATACACCAGGCAGGTAACCTATGTGGACAATCAGGAGATTGTAAGGCTTCGGGGAGACCACATGCATTTCTATACGGTGGACGAGGAGGAAATTGAAAAGGAATCCGTAACCATAGAATGGGATTCCAATGCGGCGGAAAAGGGTGGTTATGAGCATTTTATGCTGAAGGAAATGTATGAACAGCCCAAAGGAGTGGCAGATACGCTGATGCCGCGGATTAAGGATGGCGAAGTGGTTATTGATGAATTGAATATGACTGACGAGGAGCTGCTTTCTGTTAAAAAGATTTATATTGTGGCATGTGGTTCTGCGTATCATGCAGGCGTAACCGGCAAATATGTGTTGGAAAACCTGGCGCGGATTTCGGTAGAGGTAGATTTGGCTTCCGAGTTCCGCTACCGGAATCCGGTTATGGAGGAAGGCGCTATGGTAATTGTAGTCAGCCAGTCGGGAGAGACGGCAGACACTCTCGCCGCCCTTCGGGAATCTAAAAAGAGAGGCTTTATGGTGCTTGGTATTGTGAATGTGGTGGGAAGCTCCATTGCCAGGGAGGCGGACAGCGTGCTTTATACATGGGCGGGACCCGAAATTGCCGTTGCCACTACCAAGGCATATTCCACCCAGCTTATCGCTTTATACCTGCTGGCGTTAAAATTTGCCAGAGTCAGGAAAACGGTAGAGGACAAAGAATTTGCAGGACTTTTGGAGGATTTGAAAAAGCTTCCGGACCAGATAGAAATGCTTTTATCCAACAAAAACCATATCCAGAAATTTGCAAACCGTTATATCGGCGCAAAGGATATTTTCTTTATTGGAAGAGGCATTGATTATGCCATTTCTTTAGAGGGTTCGCTGAAGCTGAAGGAAATTTCCTACATTCATTCCGAGGCTTATGCCGCTGGGGAATTAAAGCACGGGACGATTTCTCTGATAGAGGAGGGGACCTTAGTGGCTGCGGTTGCCACCCAGCCGGAGCTGTTTGCCAAAACAATCAGCAATATGGTGGAGGTCAAGGCGAGGGGCGCTTTTGTTCTTGCGGTAACCAATGAAGGGAATATTGAGATAGAAAAAGCGGCGGATTATGTCATTTATATTCCCGAAACAAGTTCCTGTTTTGCAAATTCCCTTGCCATTATTCCGCTGCAGCTTTTTGGCTATTATGTAGCGGTAGGGAAGGGATGCGATGTGGATAAGCCGAGAAATCTGGCGAAATCGGTAACTGTTGAATAACTGGGAAAAGTTACAGTTTTGTGTTTGGTAAAGTGGTGGTATACGATGGGAATGGATAAGGTACAGGAACCGGGACAAAAAAATAATGCCGACAGGCTGAAAAAATTGGGCGGCAGTCTTTTGGGAGGTCTTATTTTCGGACTGACGGCGGGTCTTATGATGGTGGTCATTCTTGCGGCTTTTCCGGGCGGCGGGGACAAAAGTCGGGCAGATGTGGCGGAAACGGAGATTGCGGCACAGAAGGATAAAGAAAAGGAAAGCATAGAGGATGAAGCAAAAACCGACAGCGGTAAAGCGGAAAGCGGCGGCGATATCAGGACGGCGGACAGTACGGCAGAAGACCAGACGGTGGTTACGGATGTGACTAAGGTAGTGGATAATGTTATGCCCTGTGTGGTTTCTATTTTCAGCACTTATGTGATTGATGAGGATTTTTGGGGCTACCATTATGATTATGAAGCCGAGGGCGGCGGTTCCGGCATTATTGTAGGAGAGAATGAAACGGAGCTTTTGATTGTGACTAACAACCATGTTGTGGAGGATTCTAAGGAGCTGACGGTTCAGTTTATTGACGATTCCGTGGCGACAGCGCTGGTAAAAGGGACAGATGCAGATATGGATTTGGCGGTAATTGCCATTGAAATTGCTGATTTAGACCCTTCCACCAAGGAAACAATCAGGGTGGCGACCATGGGCGATTCCGATAAATTAAAGGTGGGAGAACCGGCGATTGCCATAGGGAATGCTTTAGGCTACGGGCAGTCTGTTACCACAGGGGTCATCAGTGCGGTCAACAGGTCTTATACGGATGAAGAGGGTCCTTTGTATGGGGGCGTCCTGGAAGAAGAGAATTATGAAAATGTCAAGTACCTGATTCAGACGGATGCAGCAATTAATCCCGGAAATTCAGGCGGCGCACTCTTAAATGTCAGAGGAGAGGTTGTGGGCATTAATTCCAGTAAGATAGCGGAGTATACGGTGGAGGGAATGGGATACGCCATTCCGATTTCCACGGCGGAACCCATTATAGAGGAGTTGATGAGCAGGAGAACCAGACCGGCGGGAAAAACAAAGCAGGGTCCGGCTTATCTGGGCATCAGTGGAATGGCGGTCAGCAAAGAGATGCTAAGGCGATATGATTTAAAGGAAGGCATCTACATTACACAGGTATTTGCCGATACCCCGGCGAAGGAGGCGGGAATTAAGAAAGGCGATATTCTGTTATCCATAGATGATGTGGCGATTGGGGATATGGATGAGCTTTCCCAGGCGCTTTCCGGTTACGAGGAGGGCGAAGAGGTTGTCGTTAAGCTATTGAAACGTAGTAACAGCGGTTATGTTGAAAGGGAATTAAAGGTTATACTTGGAGGAAGAGAATGACGGACTTTTTTGATTTTGAAGGCAATGAGAAAGAAACAGTAGCGGATGAAGTCTTTTATGATGAAGAAAAGGGGATATCTGAGGACGATTTTGAAGAAGATTTTGATGAAGAATTTGATGAAGAGCTTTTGCAAAAGGTAGAGACTTCGGAGGAAGATTTCGACGAGGATATGGATGACGACTTTGATGAGGACGAAGAGGACGTTTTCAGGAGGGATATGGAAAACGGTTTTCGGGAAAGCGTCATGGAGGATGACTTTGAAGACGATTTTGATGAAGACGGGGAAGATGGCTTAAAAGAGAAGGAAGAAGAGAACGGCGGGGAACAGGATAAAAAGAAAGGCGGCAGCGGGGATAAGGAAGATGAATATGAGAGCGTGTGCTTTATCTGCCGCAGACCGGAAAGCATTACAGGAAAGCAGTTTAAGATGCCCAACCATATCTGCGTCTGCAATGACTGTATGCATAAAACCATGGATGCGGTCAGCCAATTTGATTACCAGGGCATGTTAAGCGATCCGAATCTGTTAAATGGTTTGGGAAATCTGGATTTTGAGGACGATAATAAGAATAAGGATGCGAAGAATGTTTTCCCCAATATTCGTTTTGTGAATATCAGCGACCTTCAGGGAGATGGCGGTATTCCCAATAAGCAGAAGTTAAAGAAAAGAAAAAAGGGAGATAAGCCTCTTTTAGATATTAAGAATATTCCTGCGCCTCACAAAATTAAGGCGGGGCTGGATGAATATGTGGTAGGACAGGAGAAGGCAAAGAAGGTAATTTCCGTTGCGGTTTATAATCATTATAAGCGGGTTGCTACCAATACCATGGATGATATTGAAATTGAAAAGTCCAATATGCTGATGATTGGACCTACCGGATGCGGAAAAACATACCTGGTCAAGACCCTGGCAAGGCTTTTGGATGTGCCTTTAGCGATTGCCGACGCTACCAGCCTGACAGAGGCGGGGTATATTGGCGATGATATTGAGAGCGTGCTTTCCAAGCTTTTAGCGGCAGCAGGAAACGATGTGGACAGGGCGCAGATGGGCATTGTTTTCATTGATGAAATTGATAAAATTGCCAAAAAACAGAATACCAATTCCCGTGATGTTTCGGGAGAATCGGTACAGCAGGGAATGTTAAAGCTTTTGGAAGGGGCGGACATTGAGGTGCCGGTGGGAGCGAACAGCAAAAATGCCATGGTTCCCCTTACAACGATTAATACCAGGAATATTTTGTTTATCTGCGGGGGCGCTTTTCCCGATTTGGATGAAATTATCAAACAGAGGCTGTCCAAGCAAAGCTCTATCGGATTTAATGCTACCTTAAAGGATACCTTTGATAAGGAAAAGAATATCCATAGTCAGGTTACCATTGAAGATTTGAAGAAATTTGGTATGATTCCTGAATTTTTGGGACGTCTGCCGGTTATTTATACCTTAGACGGTTTGACGGAGGATATGCTGGTAGATATTTTAAAGGAACCGAAAAACGCTATATTGAAGCAGTACCAGAAGCTTTTGGCGTTAGACGAGGTAGATCTGCAGTTTGATGATAATGCATTACGCGCCATTGCAAAAAAAGCCATGGAAAAGGATACGGGCGCAAGGGCGCTGCGCGCCATTATTGAGGAATTTATGCTGGATATCATGTATGAAATTCCTAAGGATGATAACATTGGAAGCGTTATGATTACAGGAGAATATATTGAAGGAAAAGGCGGACCAATCATACAGATTCGCAGTTAAGCATATGATAGTAAAAAAGTGCGGAGCGTTGTATGGACGTAAATAGAATCGCCTGCAGGAATAGGATTTTATCCAATAATTATCTGGATATTCTATTTGATTTTGATGTTACCCCGCAGCAGCTTTTTGGGGATAGTGTGGAAACGCCGGATTATTGTGAAGAAGTTCTGTTTGAAGATTTAAAAATTTTACATGTGGCGGCCAGTCAGCTGCCGCCCTTGGATAGTCCGGAATACCGTTACCAGTATACGCCTAAATGTTATGGATTGATACAGGATACGGAAGTGTCTCCTGCCGTGGGGCAGCCTGTCCCGGGCGCCGGACTGGTGCCGGATTTGACGGCGTTATCCGAAGCCGGTATTCTGGCAGTAAGCGGTCCCCCTTTGGAGCTGACGGGAAAAAATGTGATAATCGGTATTGTAGATACGGGAATCCGCTATCAGCTTTCTTCCTTTAGGAGAAGCGACGGTTCCACAAGGATTCTTTCCATCTGGGACCAGACCAACCAGCAGGGAATGCCCCCGGACGGCTTTGATTATGGGACAGAGTTTACGGAAGAGGAAATTAATTTTAATCTGGAAAACGGGGGAGAGCTGTTAGTAACAGATGAAACAGGACATGGCACTAAAGTAGCGGGAGTAGCGGGAGGCTATGACAGGAACAACGGTTTTTTGGGGGCGGCGCCTGACGCCTCTTTTGTAGTGGTAAAATTAAAACAGGCAAAGGAATATCTGAGAGAATTTTACCAGATTCCTGATGGGGTTCCTTGTTTCCAGGAAACGGATATTATGCTTGGGCTTCAGTATTTGGACCGTCTGGCAGAAAGACTTAACAGACCGCTTGTAACCTGTATTGCCCTGGGGACTACCATGGGAGCCCATGACGGAACCTCCCTTTTAGATTACTATTTGAATGAGCTTGCCAGAAAACGACAGCGCTGCATTGTAATCGGCGGAGGAAATGAAGGAAATTCCGCCGGTCATTATGAGGGGAATCTGGTTATGGCGCCGGGAGCGGCGCGTGCCAATGAGGAAATAGAAATTTTGGTAGGACAGGGGGAAAACGGGCTTTGGGTAGAATTGTGGGGAAAGGCACCGGGAATTTTTACCGTGTCCATTACAAGTCCCAGTGGAGAAACCATTCCGGAAATTCCCTTCCGTACCGGACAGAGTGTGGATTATACTTTTATTTATTCCAATACGAGGATAACCGTAAAATATATTCTTGTGGAGCAGGGCAACGGAGAGGAACTGATTGTGATGCGTTTTCAGAATCTTTTGCCGGGAATCTGGAAGATCAGGGTAAATGTCAGTGGTGGAGGAGGCAATTTTCATGTATGGCTTCCTATGAGAAGCTTTCTGGAAGGAGATACTTATTTCCTGCGCCCAAGTCCCTATAATACTATGACGGAGCCGGCTTATGCAAGGGATGTTATGACGGTAACCACCTATAACAGCAGGGATGGAAGCTTTTATTTGAACAGTGGCAGGGGCTTTAGTACGGATAATTATATTACGCCGGATTTAGCCACACCGGGAGTGGGAATTCCAACGCCCTTGCTGGCGGATACCGGCTCCTCCATGTCAGCAGCCATGGCGGCGGGAGCTGCCGCCTGTTTTCTGCAATGGGCTGTGGTAGAGGAGCGTGATATTCTTGTGAATACTTCAGCGATTAAAAATTATTTAATAAGAGGAGCGCAAAGGCGGCAGGATATTTATTATCCTTCCCGGGAATGGGGATACGGAACTCTCTACCTGGCGGGCGTATTCCAGGTTTTAGCCGGTATATAATCCGAAAGGAAGAAAAACACATGATATTTATTGACATTATTATTGGCATTGTGGCAACAGAGGCAGTGATTAAGCAGGTACGGGAACAAAATGGCGTTTTGGGGGAGAAGATTCCGTTTTTAAAGGGAAAACTGTATTTGACCAAATATCACAATTACGGGGCTTTTCTAAACTTTTTGCAGAAGAGGCAGGAGTTTGTAAAGGGGCTTTCGGTGGGTCTGTGCCTGATTTGTACCGTGGTTTTTGTCTTCAGCATGGGAAGGAAGGGAAGGGGACTGCTAAAAACAGGCTTATCCGTACTGTTGGGCGGGGCTTATTCCAATACCTATGACCGGCTTGTACGGGGATATGTGGTGGATTATTTCGGCTTCCAGGTAAAAAATGAAAGGTTTAGGAATGTTGTGTTTAACATTTCGGATTTCTGTATTATGATAGGCGCACTCCTTTGCGTGCTGAAAATGTGAGAGGTAAAAATACAGCGTAAAAAGTTGCGGTTTTTCTGCCGATTTGTTATACTTTTAGAATATCATGCGGATAAAATACGGGAAAGCAGGTAGAGATATGGATAAGAAAAGAGTAGTAGTTTCCTTGGGACATGAAGCGTTAGGATATACCATATCCCAGCAGTGGGATGCGGTAAAGGATACAGCAAAGGCATTGGCGGACCTGGTGGAGGCAAATTACCAGCTGACCATTACGCATAGTAATGGTCCCCAGGTTTCCATGATTCATAAAGCGATGACAGAGCTTAGGAGGATTTATATCGACTACAGTCCTGCGCCTATGTGCGTGTGCTCCGCAATGAGCCAGGGGTATGTAGGTTATGATATTCAAAATTCCCTGCGGGCTGAGCTTTTAAGCAGGGGGATTTCCAAGCCTGTAAGCACTATTTTAACCCAGGTAACTGTGGACCCTTATGATGAAGCGTTTTATGACCCGAAAAAGCTGATTGGACGCTATATGAGCGCTGAGGACGCCGAGGTCGAGGTCAAGAAGGGAAATTATGTAAAAGAGGAGCCGGGCAAGGGTTTCCGCCGTATTGTGGCTGCGCCCAAGCCTATTGATATTGTTGAGATTGAAGCTATTAAGGCGCTGGCAGATGCGGATCAGGTGGTTATTGCCTGCGGCGGCGGCGGTATTCCCGTTATTGAGCAGAAGCACGCCTTAAAGGGCGCCTCCGCCGTGATTGAAAAGGACTGCATTGCCGGCAAGCTGGCAGTGGACTTAAAGGCGGAACAGTTGATTATTTTGACGGGCGTGGAGCAGGTTTATAAGAATTTTGAAAAAGAAGATCAGGAAGGCATTTCTTCCATGACTGTAGCGGAGGCAAAGGCTTATATTGCCGAAGGGCAGTTTGGGGAAGGCGACATGCTTCCAAAGATTGAGGCGGCAATTGATTATCTGGAAAAGGTGCCGGAAGGAAGCGTGCTGATTACCTCTATCGGTCAGACTGCCCGTGCCATTAAGGGAAAGACCGGAACAGTCATTACCGGTTAATATCCAACTGCATAAGAGCACAATCATTGATAAAGGCTGAAGCTTCTTCGGAAGCATTCAGCTTTTTGTATGTGGTTTCATAAAGGAGAGTGCCCTCGTCAGGGGAAGTGACGGTTATGGTAAAATCCTCTATCCGGGAAAGAAGCCAGCACGGATTCATTCCCATGGGAATGAAAAGCCGTCCTTCCTTTATCAGACAGGTTATACGGCTGCCTTCAAAGCTGACGCCCTCTGCATCGGACCAAGTAAGGGTCAGAAGGGACCCTTCGGGGACTTTTGCATCGTCGGAAAGCTCCAGATAGAGAAAGTCATAGGAGACGCCCTCGAAGCTGTCAGGCAGATTATGCTCCTTCAGATTTTTTTGGGCACCGGGGACAAAAATCCCTGAAAGAGAATCCATAGATGCTCCAAAGGATTCCGCACTCATGCCAAAATCCGTGGCGGGAGCATAAAGACGGTAATCATCCCCGTCATAAATGTTTTGTGCATTAGCATCATAAAGGCTGTTGTAAAGAGAAGAAGGATAAAATGCCCCGTCCTTCGCACAGTAAACGTATCCGGAATCAAGCATAAAACGGAAAATGTAATAGCTGTTCTCTGGCTGGATATAAAAAACGACGGGAAGATTTTGGGACGCCGTATCCCAGATTTCTTTCTGGGCCTCGTAGCTTCTGGCGGCGGGGATATAGCCTGTAGCGCTACAGCGGATGCCCAAATAGTCGTAAAAGCCTTGACCGTCTAATGCCATATAAGTCATGTTTTCTGAAAGGACGTCGCATTTTTGGGTTACGGAAGCGTAGTCCGTAATATAATGGAGCTGGTCAGAAACCATAAAACCGTTTCCTAAAAGCTTTTGGTATTGCTCGGGTAGACCGGTATCCTCCGATTTTAAAAAGGTTTCCGGCACCTCATAACAGGAATAGAGCTTAAGGGCGTCGTCCATAACCAGCTGGCTTTCCCCATCGGGATAGACCCATATATCAGGATTTTTTGTCCAGGAAACCTGGGCATAAATCATCATGGGCAGGGCAAAGCATATGCCTATAAAAACGGACAGGGTAGAGCGTTTTGGCAGTGCTTTACCGTAATGGATTAAAAGAATCGGTAAAAAGATGCCTGTAACGGCAATCAATATACCGGCGGTGCGGGAAAGAATTTTACCTGTGTCTGCACGCACCAGGGTATAGCTGTAGGATACCATCAGGGTAAGGGCGCCTGCCATAAAGTACAGGGCGTGGCTACGGAAAGAGCGTTTTTTAACCACATAATAAAAACAGTAGATGAAAGCCCAGACCCCTGCAGCGGGAAGAAGAAAACGGAAGGATAAATAAGCAGCCTGGCGCAAGCCGGAAAAAGCTGTCAGATAAGGCATGAAAGCGTCAGGAGGAGTTTGTCCCAACAAGGGAATCCCGTCTGCCATGACAGTCTGGGAAGAATAGGTCAGGGTGTGGCGAAGCATCCTAAAGAGCAAGGGAGAGGATTCTATTATCAACAAAATTAAAATAGCCCATGTTATGTAAAAGAGAGGGCTTTTCAGCCTGCGTTTCAGATCGCCCGTTTTTACAAAAGCAAATAGCTGATAAATACCCAGAGGCATGGTTCCCAAAAGCAGTGCCGCTCCAAAAAGTGGATAGTATAAACCGCTCACAAAGCAGGAAAATATCCATAGCCACAGCCATAGATTCTTTTTGGAAAGAAGCTCCGGCAGGGTCAGAAGGAGCAGAACGGGTAATACCATATATTGTCTGTTGTAGCAGGGAAGCGTAAAAAATACCGCAAAAGCCGTTGCATAAGCCCCGCCTACATGGCGGTAAATTAAGTACATGGTAATGATACAGAAAATAACCATCGTTACTGAAATGGCGGGAGAATAGTCTGTTACGGTATTTCCCAGCCAAAGATTCTGGAAAAAGCCGTTTACAAAAGGGAACAGACCGGAAACAGGCGTATATTCTTTGTAAAGGCTTTGTCCGAAATCAAAAACCTGGTTCCAGGGAATCATCTGCTCCCCGTGGTGGTGCTGGTCAGGCTGTGCATACATGGGGGCAGCGCAAAAGGAATGATAAACAAAAATTAGGATAGGCGTTAAGGCGTCAATAAAATAATGACCGTTTTTATTCCAAAAGCGGATTGTCCGGATGATAAGCAAAATGGCAGAAATCAGCATGAATACCAGAAAAAATGAAGTATAGCCTATTGCATAGGGAACCTGAATCCGGCTCCCCTGATAAAGATAGTCGTCTACCAGCCAAATGGCAAGAAGACCGGGAAGAAGGCATTGCAATACCAGCATCAGCCGGTTGCCGAAATCCAGGGACGGCTTTTTCTTTTCCAGCAAAAGGAACGCCGCTGAGAGAATAATGCCCGTTAAAATGGTAAGTGAATATAGGAATCCTGATGAAATTTCTATCCTGTCCATAAGCGGTGTAAAAACGCTAAGCAGCGTCAATACGGCTGTAAGGGCATAATAGGATAGAACAAAGATGAGTAGAATCCTGCCGGTTTCCCTTTGACAGAAAAAGCGGCAGAATATGAAAATAAGCAATCCTGCAAAGAGGGGAAGGCTGAATTTCTGGAAAATGACCAGATAAAAGAGGAAGGGAAATATCAGGATGCCTCCAAAAACAGGAATACGATACTGAGACAATTCTATTTTTACGGTACGCTTTGTCCCATTCTTTTTTTCTGTTATCCGGGTATAAAGAAAAAGGGATAAAAGCAAAAGAAGAGCTCCGGCGGTAAGAATGAGCCAGAACAGCTGCAGCTCCCCGGATTTATTCAAACCGGATGCGGAAACATTTTCTATAATAATATCGGTAAAAGCCTGGTGCCCCCCTCCGAATAAAGGAAGCAGCTTGTATACGGCGAATGCGGCGGCTAGAATAAGTAAAAATAAAATGAACATGAAACTCTCCTTTTAAAGCTTTCGAATGTACATAAAGCAATCATATTATGTATTTTAATATAGATATGGCAAAACCGCAATCAGTCTTTCCTTATATTAGGAGCGTTTCATTGACAAAAATAATAGAAAAAGATAACATATTCTTAATAATATCCCTGCCAAAATACAGGGGAGAGGTCAAGGATCTGAAAGCATGAAAAAATTCTTTCGTATGGAAATAGACAAGTTGAAAACGGATAAGCTGTTAAAATATGGCGCTATGGCGCTTATGGGCATGACTCTGCTTTGCTTGATTCTGTATTTTGTGTATTTTCCGGACAACCTGATGCATTCAGATATGGCGGCGGAGGTTATCCTTTCAAGGCTTCTGTCAGAGGAGGGGCGTTTGCTGTCAACAAACTGGTTTTATTCCACGGAAGTGCGGATTGTTTATACCCAGCTTATTATGACGCCGCTGTTTCACTTTATTTCTGATTATGGGACGGTTAAACTGATTTCTATTATTATTTTTGATTTGCTTTTAGCGGCGGCGTTTTATTTTATTGCCAGGGAATTGGAAATAAAGGGGGCAGAGCTGTGGCTTGCAATGGCGCTGCTTTTTGCACCCTTATCCAATGAATATCTGGATATGATGTTTTTGGGTTGCTTTTATACCTCACAGGTAATCTGTACTTATCTGGTTTTAAAATTTTTCCTTCAGGACAAGCCCCTTCGTAAATATGCGGCTATTATAAAGCCTGGGCTGTTGTCCTTAGGGGCGCTGATTTTGGGGCTGTCGGGTCTTAGGTATCTGGCAAGTCTTTATCTTCCTTTGGTGGCGGCTGTTATTTTCTCTTATGGGTTTGATAAAAAGGAAGAGCGTCATGGCAGTCTGTTTTCAAAGCTTTTATTGTCTCTTCTCATGACGGGATTTGCAGGCGTGGGATTTCTCATTAATAAATTTTATCTGGCAGTCCATTACAGCTTTGATAATACCTCGGGAGTCAGCTTTGTACCCTTGTCAGAGGTGCCTGACCGTTTTCTTGCCTCCCTGCGGATGCTGTTAGAGTTTTTCGGTTACAGGGAGCTTCCTGTTGTAACGCCCTTGGGTGTGGTAAATGCGGTAAAATTTGTTTTTTTTGTATTTGTAGTATATGTAATCTGTTATCTGACAAAACACAGATATGAAGTATTAAACAAAAAAGAACGACTGTTTTTATATTATTTTCACGCCTGTTTTCTTCTGAACTGGTATATGCTGGTCTTTACGGATGTATTACAGCAATATCGTTATTGGATTCCGGTATATGTAATGAGTGTTTTGCTGATTGGCGTCTATTTCAGGTCCGCAGGATGCAAAACGGAATTTTTTAAGCCCGCCATGGCTGCGCTTGCTGTCATTGCGGTTCTGGCGTCTCTTTATGGGGAGCTTTGGCAGGATACCAAATATAACGATTGTGAAAAACGTTACGGCTATATGGAATTTCTGGAAGAAAACGGCTATACCTTTGGTTATGCCACCTTTTGGAACTCCAGCGTGACGGAATATTTATCAAACGGGGAAATCCAAGTAGGCAATTTAGGCGGAAAGGATGGGGTGTCAGCCCCCTATGAATGGCTCAGTCCTAAGTATTATTATGAAAAGGGATATCATACCGGCAAAACCTTCCTATTACTGGCTAAGACGGAGGAGCCTGCCCTTTTTAACGGGGATATTACGGTTATGCAGGATGCCGTGAAGGTCTATGAGGATGATTACTATGTTATTTATGAAGGAGAGGGGATGTATCTGTTCTCGAATACAGATTGAAACAGATATAGGGGCAGCAGGGAATGAAAAAGGAAGAGAGCGGGGAAACGATAAGGGGTAGAAACGGGAATACGGGGAAACAGGCTAAAGGATAAAAAACAGGAGATGAGAAAATGCCGGGAAAAAGACAGCGTATTATTATGTTTAAAGGCGATATTGAAACAACAGCTTATTTTTCCATGCAGATGGAGAGGACTTTTTTGAAGCTGGGGTACGAGACTTTTTTTTATGATTATCAGAATGAGGCAAAAAGCGCAAAGGAGCTGCTTCTGTTTTTGAGGAGGGGAGCTACGGCGGTTGTGACCTTTAATTATCATGGTCTATGCGGCGACAGCGAGATATTTTATGACAGGGACCAGGGCGGATATATCTGGGATGCTTTTGATGTGCCCTGCATTAATATTGTGGTGGATCATCCTTTCTATTACCACCGCTTTTTTGGAAATCTGCCGAGGCGTTATATTCATATTAGTATTGATAAGAATCATGAAAAATATATGGAAGAATATTTTCCCGATATTGAGAGAGGACCTTTTCTGCCTCTTGCAGGAACAAGCCTGACGCCTGCCGGGGATTATAAGCCTGTAAAAGAGCGTTCCATGGATATTGTTTTTACGGGGAATTATGTGCCTCCCCGGAATTTTCATGTTTATATTGAGCGGGCAGGAGACGAATATACACAGTTCTATATGGGGATTTTAGAGGAATTGAAGGAGAATCCTTCTAAATTATTGGAGGATGTTGCAAGGGAGCATATCCGTAAGGAAATTCCGGACGCCACTCATGAAGAGATAAAGGAAACTCTGGGCAATATGATTTTTCTGGATATGTACATCCGTTTTTATTTCAGGGGAGAAGCAGTGCGTCTGTTAGCGGAGGCGGGTTTCCCCATTCATGTATTTGGAAACGGCTGGGAAGATTTGGAATGCGGTAAGAAAGAAAATATTATTATAGGAGGCAGTTTGGATTCTTTAGGCTGTCTTGAAAAAATAGCCGATGGGAAGATATCATTGAATGTCATGCCATGGTTTAAGGCGGGAAGCCATGACAGGGTTTTTAATTCCATGTTAAATGGAGCGGTATGCCTGACAGATAGCTCCAATTATCTGGATGAATATTTGAAGCAGGGAGAGAATGCTTTGGTTTATGACTTAAGGCATTTAGAAGTCCTTCCGGCATTGGCGGGAGAATTATTAAAGAATCCGGAAAAAATGCAGGCTGTTGCAGACGCCGGTTTTCAAATGGCGGAGAAATATCATACCTGGGAGCTGCGTGCAATAGAAATTCACAGGCTTTTGGAGAGTATGAATTGAAAATATCTTCTTGTTTGTGTTAAAATGACCCTACAGTGTAAAAGAATAGGATGCGTAAAATAAGGGGGAAATAAAGTTGGGTAAAATGAAAAGTGTGCTGGTAGTTGACGACGACCAGAATATGTTACAGCTATTATACGCGTTTTTGCGGGATTCCTATCGGGTAATTATGGCGGACAGCGGACAAGCTGCCCTTGAGTGTCTGAATACCCATAAGGTGGATTTGATTTTACTGGACTATCTGATGCCAGGGATGAACGGAAAAGAAACCCTGGAAGAAATCCGTAAGAATGAAGAATTGAAGGAACTGCCTGTGTTTTTCCTGACAGGGGTTTCAGACAGCGCGAAGATTTCCGAATGCTTGAAGCTGGATCCCATAGGGTATATTTTGAAGCCAATTGGGAAATTTAGTCTGTTGGCTAAGATACGGGCTTATTTTGAGGAGATGGAATTGGATTCGTTGTGATTTTTCTAGCAGCCCGCGTTGAGGTATTGGTAGTTTGCGGGGCGCGTTTATGCGGCATCCATGCCGCAAACGCTGAATTGCCATCCGTGGCAATTCCCCCTTGGTTTTTCGGCGGTCTGTAAGAAAAATCTACATTTGCAGTAAAGGGGATTACCAAAAACAGAAAGTTTTTCCAGCCGGACGCCCTCATCCTATATGCCAAAGCCGTCCCGACCTGCCAATGAAACCTAAATCCTCCTAAAATTCTTTTGAGTTCTTGAAAGTGAGGGAATGGACTTCGATGAAGAAGCTTCTCCTTTCTGCGAAATCGGCATACAATCCCATCCTGCCAAACATTCAAATGGGCGAAGAAAAACAGTGAAAATAAAGGGAAAAGAGTTTTTCAGCAAAAATGTATTTAATTGAAGGAACCCTTACAAGAACATCGGCACTTAGATTGCGTTCTTTGCAATCTTATGTGCCGCTATGTTCTTGTCGGAGCGCAAGCGCGTTCCTGAAATAAATACACTTTTTGCCGGAAAACTCTTTTCCCTTTATTTTCACTGTTTTTCCAGCCTATTTCATTATCTATCCTATTTCTGCTGATTTGCAATTTCTAACGCCTTTGCAACTTCTTCATCCATCGGCGCCTCGCCATCTTCTTCCTCTTCAGGCTTTACCTTGCTCAGGTAATCCGTAATTTCGGCAGTTACCTTATCAAACAGCTCGATAACCTCGTCGTGGCTTTCTTTTATGTAGTCATGCTTGCCTTCCTTTCCTGCAAGTTCCAAAAGCCGTGCTTTTTCGGAAAGTACCAAAGCTCCAATCATCTTGGAGGTACTCTTTAATGCATGAACATAAATGGTATAATTGGTGTAATCCTCGCTTTCATAAGAAGAAGTAATATCCTTCTTATTCTTTTCTGCGCTGTCCCTGAAGGATTCCAGCAGGAAACGGAAAGTTTCCTTGCTTCCCTCGGCGGATTCCACAGCTGAGGCAACATCAATTTCTTCAAAGCGGTATTCTGCAAGGATTTCATCGGCAATCGCCTTCCAGAGTTTACTGAAAATATCCTGCTCAACTTTGTCGTATTCTACCAGCACGTAACGGTTAGGCGGCAGATATTCCAGAATCTTTTCTTCCAAAGGCTTGCCCTGGATAGGTTTGGACATATAGTCGATAAAGCCTTCCGCTTCGTACATTTCCTTAGCGCCGGATACTGCATTTGCGGTAAGAACGATAACCGGCGTATCCTGGTTGGGTCCTTCCGCCTCTTTTAAGCGGTGCAGCGTTTCGATGCCGTCGATATTGGGCATCATGTGATCCATAAGAATTAAATCGTAGAAGTTTTCAGCACATAAATCCAAGGCTTCCAGACCGCCGGAGGCTTTGTCCACTTTAATTTGTGTACTCTTTAAAAGTCCCTCTACAACGGAAATATTCATAGCATTGTCATCCACAACAAGGATTCTTGCGTTGGGTGCGACAAAGGTTGTACGGTATTTTTTGTGCTTCTCACGGCTGTAAGCATATTTTTCGCGGAACTTGCCGATAGGCTTGCGGTCGCGGATTCCCTGCTTCAATACAAAAGAGAAGGTAGAGCCTACGCCGTAATCGCTACGGACGCTTAAATCGCTGCCCATAAGGTCAAGGAGCTGCTTGGTAATGCTTAAGCCAAGCCCTGTACCTTCAATGTTGCGGTTTCTTCTTTCCTCAATACGTTCGAAGGAGACGAATAATTTATCAATATCCTCCGGCTTGATGCCGATACCGGTATCGGTTACGGAAACAATCAGGTTGATAGAAGAATCCCCTGCTTCGCTCCAGTCTACCTTTAATGTAACATTGCCTTCTTTGGTGTATTTAACCGCATTGGTTAAAAGGTTGATGATAATCTGGCGCAGCCTTACGTCGTCGCCATATAAAAGATAAGGGATATCCTCCGCAACAACAGGCGTGAAATCCAGTCCCTTGTTGGCAACCTTAATCTCAATCATATTCATGATTTCGGATAATACATTGGCAATTTCATATTCAACAGGAAGGATTTCCATTTTGCCGCATTCGATTTTGGAGAAATCCAGCAAATCATTTACGAGGGACAATAAGGTGGTGCTGGCGTCCCTGATATTTTCCGCATAGCCGATAATGGGTTTTTCCGTAGCTTCGCGGATAATGATTTCATCCATGCCCAAAACCGTATTAATGGGAGTACGGATTTCATGGGACATATTGGCAAGGAAATTGGATTTCGCTTTGTTTGCGGCGTCTGCCATATCCTTTAATTCCTGAAGCTTTTTGTTGGTTTTATAGTGGCTGGTAATATCCATCAGCCAGACAAAGCTGCCGCTGAAATCGCCGTTTGAAAGATATTCGGAACGGATTTCATAAATTTTGGAAAATTCTTCAGAGACATATTCCTTTGCCGAGAATAGCTTTCTCATGGCAGGCACCTCTGAAATAGAAGAAATTCCGCCGATTTTAGGGAACAACTGTTCAAATTCATTATTGTAGTAAATAACCTGGTCTGTGTCGGAAATAATCAGAACAGCTCCTACGTCGTGATTGAGAATTTCTTTGGTGGCAATCTGAACTGCGTCAAATGCCTGTGGTTTTCCTTTTGAAAGCTTCAGAATACAAAATAGTGAAGCCGCCAGAAGAATCAGTAAAACAATGATAATACCAATCAACATAATTTTTCTACCTCTTCCCCGGAGATTTGTTGCAATCTCTTATTTTTTTGTAATTGCCGGTATCTGTTGTATGCTTGCCGGTCCGCTGTTTCTATTATAACAAAAATCCAAAAACGTGAAAATAGCAGTACCTCAAAAATAAGGAAAAAAATTGCACAAAAATCCAAAAGGATATTTGTCAAGACTGTTTATTGATGCTATAATATCCCTGATATCGTAGGTTGTAAAAGTGCTTGTTGAGGTTGATATGAAGATAGGCGAACTTGAAATAGGTACAGAAATCAGTATTGAACTTAAACTCGGATCAAAGAGCTTTACATTTAACAAGATTGTAGAGAAGGTTATGAAAGGAGTCGTTATTACGAGTCCCCTGATTTATGAAGGCAGGATGCTTGATTTAAGCTCCGGGGATATGGCGGTCAGCGTTTTTGCGAGCGTTGAAGGGGAAGTGCCCATGCAGTTCCGCGGCTGTAACGTAAAGCTTGTCCATGGAAAGGAAAAAAAGTTTTGCGCCATTGCGTGCAATAATGAAGGCAAGCGCGTGAACAGGCGAAGTAATTTCAGGATTTTTATAGGAGACAGGGGCGTAGCGGAGTTGTCCGGAAAATCTTCCTCCAAGCTGGAAGTGACGGTCAAGGATTTAAGCCTCATAGGAGTTTCCTTTGTGGTGGATAAAGCAAAATGGGAAAAGGATGTATCCTATGTGTGGCTGGATTTTCCGGGCAGGTATGGCGAAAAAATCCGGATACAGGGATCCGTAGTGCATGTTACGGAAGTAGAAAACAATCTGTTGATTGTAGGCTGCCGGATTTTAAAATGCGCCAATGACCTTTCTACTTATATTACGCATAAGCAGAGGGAAAACCTGAAAAAAATTTCAGGCAAATCCTAAGGCGGTAAAAAGCCGGAGCAGGAAGCAGCTTCCAAATCCGGGAAAAGTATGAGGAAAGCGGAGAATGAAAAAATTTAATTTAAAAAACCCTGTGTTGCTGACGGTTGCCGCAGCAATATGGGGCTTTGCTTTTGCGGCACAGAGCGAAGCAATGGATTATATAGGACCTTTTACGTTAAACTGTATACGGAACATAATCGGGGCGGCGGTTCTGGTTCCGGTAATTCTTGTGATGGAGAAATATGAAAAAAATCGCAAAAAGGCGGAAGGGGAAAATTCCATAAAGGAGAGAAAAGAGCTTCTTTTGGGAGGAATCTGCTGCGGGCTGTTTCTATCCGTGGCAACGAATCTGCAGCAGCTTGGGATTAAATATACGACTGTAGGGAAAGCGGGATTTATAACGGCAATCTATATTGTGCTTGTCCCGGTTGCGGGATTGTTTTTTAAGAAGAAGTGTGGTCTGACGGTCTGGCTCAGCGTAGGGCTTGCCCTGGTCGGTTTTTATTTTCTGACCATGATAGGGGAATCCTCCTTTGCAAAGGGGGATATTTATGTATTGTTTTGCGCCTTTGTATTTACAGGGCATATCCTGTGTGTGGATTATTTTTCCCCGCGGGTTAACGGCGTGAAGCTTTCGTGTATGCAGTTTTTGGTCTGTGGGATTTTATCCGGCGTTGTCATGCTGTGCCGGGAATCCCTGGTACCCACGGATATTCTTAAGGCGTGGGCACCGATTCTGTATACGGGCGTTTTATCCTGCGGGGTGGCGTATACCTTTCAGATTCTGGGGCAGAAAAATTATAATCCTGCCGTGGCGGCACTGATTATGAGCCTGGAATCCGTATTTTCCGTGCTGGGCGGCTGGGTGGTTCTGCACCAGACGCTTTCAAGGTCGGAGGCAGTTGGATGTGTTCTGATTTTTGCCGGCATTATCCTGGCGCAGATTCCCAGGGAATGGTATCACAAATCTTAATCCTGTATCTGTCTGCCTTCCGCATTCATATGATAGTGGTCCTTATAAATGAGCTGCGACAAAGGGACGAAGGTATAGCCCGCTTCCTTTAGTCTCGTAATCAGGGTATCCAGGGCTTCGGCAGTGTATTTTGCGCCGTTATGGCATAGAATGATGGAGCCATTTCCCAAGGCTTTGTGGTTGCACACCCGGTCTATGATGTCATTAGCACCGTAGTCCTTCCAGTCCAGACTGTCCACGTTCCACTGGATGGTATAATAGCCCAGCGCCTTGGCATTTGTTATGACATGATTGTCATAATCTCCATAGGGAGGGCGGAACAGGAACATGTCATAGCCGGTCAGTTGTTTTACTTTATTATGAACCGACTGTAATTCTTCCCTGCATTCCCCGTCGGACAGCTGGGACATATTTTTGTGGTTTTCGCTGTGATTTCCCAAATCGTGTCCGTCGGCAAGAATTGCCTTTACATCATCAGGATAGGTTTCCACCCAGCCTCCGGTCATAAAAAAGGTAACATGCACGTTGTGTTTTTTTAAAATTTCCAGAATTTTGGCTGTATCTTCATTTCCCCAGGCGGCATCAAAGGTCAGGGCGATTTTTTTGTCTTCGGTTTCCACGCAGTAAATGGGCAGTTCGCGGCCGTTTACGGTATTGCTGACTGTAATTTCATCACGGAGCTTTAAAAGAATGGCGAAAAGGCATAGAAATGCCGACAGGCAGATACAGGCCTTTTTCAAAAAGGATATTTTATTCAAACCGGAAAATCCCTATAATTATTTTCTTATTTAAATATATGTGCAAGTCGCTTTCTCATGCCGGAAAAAAGAAAATTTGAATTTTCTATTCCTAATTTGACAATCCTCATGTAAAATAGAGAAGAAATACGAAAGGAGAAATTATGGGAGTTTCAAATATTTTAGAGTTTAAAGATAAAGCTTTGCTGGAAAAGGCAAAAAAGCAGGAAACCTGGTATTTCATTTTGGACCCGCAGACGGGATGTCCCTATGTGCATGACGGCATGACGGATTTGTTTGTGTCCCCGTCGGTTTTGGAAAAGACCGTTAAAGGAGATAAAATCCATTACCAGAAAAGGATGATTGTGAAGGAATACAGCCCAAGGAACAGGACTGCTACCTTTGGTATGGGGATTTTCGCTTATTTCTACTATCTGGGTCTGGAAAAGATTAAGGTGTTTTATGACGACGCCTTCGGTGTCCTGAATAGAGGGGATTTTCTGCCGCCGAGGGATTACAGCGCACTAGAGCCTTCAAAGGTTCCGGTGGAAAATCCTTCCGTGAGGCTTTTGATGAATGAATTTTTGGGCGAGGCGCGCTGGGAAAAGCAGTATGAAGGAAAGCTTGAACAGCTTCAAAAGAAGGAGAAGGAATTGTTTGATGCTGTCAAGACTGCCAAATTTCTCGTACCCATGCAGATAAACGAAGCTGACTCCGACGAAATTGCATTTGCCAAGGCTGCCAATAACGGAAAGAATTATCTGCCCTTGTTTACCGACTGGCTGGAAATAAGCAAGGGCTATGAAAAGGATAAGTGGAAGGGTGCGGTTGTAACCATTGCAGAGGCATTGGAGATTGCGGGGGAGGATGACTTGGTTATTAATTTTACCTGTGAAGCCATGGTATTGACAAAGGATGTGTTAAAGCGGATGGGAATTATGGGAAGTCAATCGGAAAATATTTAATATGGAGGCTGTTCCTGAAGCTGTTAATCGTAGAATACCGGGGTTTGCAATTAAAATTCCCTGTGTTATAATGAAACAAGGATGTCTGTCCGGTTTGAAAAGGACGGGCATTATGATAGAAATAATAAAGGGGTAAGGTACGATGTTTTTGATGTTAGGAGTTTTGGCATTGATTCTATTGGTCGTTATTATTGTAGTGGTAATTGTGTCGGCTGTATCGGCAAGTGCATCGGCCGCCATAGCAGAGGAAGACGAAGAATCATAAAAAGGAGGCTGCCGCGTTAAGCAATATAATGCAGCAGCCTGTTTTTTAACCGGCTGGGAGAGAATTTCTAAGATGCAGTTTACATCTCTGGCGTTTGCCATATTTCTGCCTGTAGTATTTATTATCTACTGGGCAGTTCCAAATAAATACCGGGCGTTTTTTCTTTTGCTGATCAGCTATGGGTTCTATATGACGTTTTCAGCGGGCTATGTGTTGTTGCTTTTTGTCATGTCACTGCTTGCTTATTTTGTGGGACTCCATTGCAGCAGGAAAAGTTTTATAGCGGGCGTTATGATTCAGGTGGGAGTGCTCGCCTTTTTTAAATATGCAGGAGTGCTGCCGGGGCTGTCGGATTCCTTGGTTGTGCCTGTGGGCATTTCCTTTTATCTTTTTAAGTCCATAAGCTATATGGCGGATGTCTATAAGGGGAAGCTTCAGCCGGAGAAAAATCCGGTGCCTTTTTTCTTATATCTTTCCTTTTTTCCTGATGTAGTTTCAGGACCCATTAACAGGGCTGAAGTCTTAATTCCCCAGTTTAAGGAAGAAAAGATTTTTGATTATGACCGCGCCGTTTATGGGATGCGGCTGATTTTGCTGGGATTATTAAAAAAAATGCTCATTGCGGATACGCTTTCCCGTTATGTGAATCCGGTATTTGAAACACCGGGCGCTTACATGGGAATCAGCTATCTGGTTGTAGCGCTTTTTTATACAATAGAAATCTACTGTGATTTTTCAGGATACTCCGATATGGCGGTGGGAATTGCAAGGCTGTTTGGTATTTGTTCCATGGAAAATTTCAAGAGTCCCTATTTATCCGCTAATATAAGGGAGTTCTGGGAAAGCTGGCATATCTCCTTATCGGGCTGGCTGAAGGATTATGTTTACATTCCTTTAGGGGGCAGCAGAAAAGGAAAGCTTCGGACCTATTTGAATCTCATGATAACCTTTCTGGTAAGCGGTATCTGGCATGGGGCTAATCTGACTTTCTTAGTCTGGGGCGCTCTCCATGGAATCTATCAGGTGGTTTACCGGTTTTATAAAAAGCACTGTAAATGGAAAATGCCTAAAATATTAGGCGTTATTTTAACCTTTTCCCTTGTGAGCCTGGCGTGGATTTTTTTCCGGGCGGAGAGTGTATATGACGCTTTTTATATGATACGGTACATGGGTTACAACCTGTCTCCCTTGCTCGCATACCATAAAATGGGAATGATAAGGCAGGATTTTTATCTGATTATCGGTTCTGTAGCGTTTTTGTTTTTGGTGGATGTTTTATCCTTAAAAATGGATGTGATAAAGGCGGTGGACAGGCTGAAGGCTCCGTTAAGATGGGCGCTTTATCTTTTGCTGGCAACGGCTATTCTTGCCTTCCATCTGCATAACGGCACCAGCCAGCAGTTTATTTATTTCCGGTTTTAAATGGAATTTTGATGTAAGCGGGAGAGAAAATGAAAAAGTTTTTGGGAAAGCTTTTCCTGTTCCTTATTTTGTTCGCCCTACTGGTGGTTCCCATTAATGTTTATGTGGACCCTTATAATGTTTTCCATGCGGACTGTATCAGGGACAATGGTGTAGAGCCAAATAAAAATTATATAAAAACCAGATTTATTTTAAAGCATAAGGATGAGTATGATTCTTATCTTTTTGGTTCTTCCAGGGCAGGATTTATTGATGTTTCCAGATTGCCGGAGGGAAGCTGGTATAATTTTTCCTATTCGGAGGGGCTGCCAAGGGAGCAGTATGAAACCTTAAAGACATTGATTGCCCATGGGGAAATTCCGAAACAGGTTTATTTGAGCGTTGATAATATTTCTTATCTGGTGGATCCTGCCTATCATCAGGGACAGCTTTACAGGAGCGCTTTTCCTTATGAAGGAAGCCTGGCGGATGTGATTCGTTTTTTTGCTTCTTATCTGGATACCGTTACGACCTTAGAATCCTTATCCGTTATAGAGAGCTATGAAGGGAATACGGAAGCACTTAGGGCGCGTATGTATTCTACAGGGTGTGAAAACCTGGATTTGGATGCAGTTTTTGATGAAGCTGCAGCGAAGCCTTACTGGGCGGATTATTACAGCCCCAGAATCGACGAAGCAATAGAAGATATCAGGCTGTTTTGTATGCTTTGTGAGGAATATGGGATAGAACT
>N._stephensi_709_foregut__coassemble_214_pt1 | contig 23567 bp, 17 predicted proteins | sample N__stephensi_709_foregut__metabat2_low_PE_012 | metagenome-assembled genome bin N | reverse complement strand
TAACCCGAGTACATATTCATAGGAATGGTTCTGCTCAGAAAATTTAATCTGCTCTCCAATGTATTTAAAGCCTGTCAAAACTTCAATTAAGGTTACGCCAAAATCCTTCGTCAGCGCATCCGCCATATTGGTGGTTACAATGGTTTTTACCAACGCCGGATTTTCAGGCATAGTACCCGTGATTTTTTTCTCGGATAATAAATACCACGCAATCAGCATCCCCGACATATTTCCCGTAAAGGAAACGTACTCTCCCGCAGCCTTGTCAAGGGCATATACCCCCAGCCTGTCCGCATCCGGGTCCGTGGCAAGAATAATATCCGCTTTCACTTCCTTTGCCAGCTTTATGGCAAGGGTAAACGCCTTAGGATCCTCAGGATTGGGATATTCCAGTGTAGTAAATTCGGGGTCAGGGTCCGCCTGTTCCTTTACCACATATACCTTTTGAAAGCCCAATTCCTCCAAAACTCTTGTAACCGGCACAAGCCCCGTTCCATGAAGGGGCGTATATACAATGGTAATCTCCTTTGCCATCTTCTGAATCAGTTCAGGATGAATAATCTGCTTCTTTAATTCCACCATATAGGCATCGTCGATTTCTTTCCCGATTATAGTCAAAAGCCCTGCTGCTTTAGCGTCCTCTTCTTCCATGGTCTTAACTGTATGGTAATCGGTAACCTCCCTTACCTTTTCAATAATCTCCTTATCCCTTGGGGCAGTAATCTGTGCGCCGTCCTCCCAATACACCTTATAACCGTTATACTCCGGGGGATTATGGCTTGCAGTAATAACGATTCCCGCAATGCAGCCCAGCTTGCGGAGGGCAAAGGATAGCTCCGGCGTAGGTCTTAAAGCGTCAAACAAATAAGCGCAAATGCCGTTTGCCGCAAGGCACAATGCCGCCTCCTTTGCAAATTCAGGGGAAAATCTTCTGGAGTCATAGGCAATAGCGCAGCCCTTGTTCTCTCCCCCTTGTTCTAAAATATAATTTGCAAGACCCTGGGTAGCCTTTCTGACCGTATAGAAATTCATACGGTTGGTACCTGCCCCGATTACGCCGCGAAGACCTCCTGTACCAAACTCTAAGTCTTTAAAAAAACGGTCCTCTATCTCCGCCTCATTATTGCGGATAGCAAGCAGTTCCTCCTTCGTCTTTTCATCAAAATAGTCATCCTCAAGCCAAAACTGAAATGTGTCCTTATAACCCATGTCCAAATCCTCTTTTCTGTTTTTATTTCTGCGGTCAAAAATCCGCCATTTTTATTTCTCCCCGCCCTTTTCTTCCCCGTTATCTTTATACAGCTTTAAGGAATAATCGCTGCGGTCCAAAGAAAAATTAACATTATAATAAGGATCCCCGGCGCACAAAAGCTCCTTCCATCTGCTGCGAAACAACGCCGCTTCTTTATTGTACCTGCTGCTGTTATCCCGCCCGTTCTCCTCTTTAGAAGCTTCCGCCTGTTCCTTTGTGCGTCTGCGCTGTTCCTTTTTGGAAAGCTTCAAATCGGAGCCTCTCGACTTGGATTCAAAGTGAAACAGCTCTGCAAAGGGAGTAAATACAACCAAAAGTCCCTTTTCCCGGACTCTTAAGCAGAAATCCACATCATTCAAAGCCACCGCAAATTCCTCACTTAACCCCCCAAGCTCTTCATATAAAGCCCTGCGCACCAGCATACATGCCCCGGTAACTGCGGAAACATCCTGGGCATAACAAAGCTTTCCCATATATCCCACATTTTCCTTATTGACCTTATAATGGGTGTGTCCTGCCGCCCTGTGGGCGCCAAGACCTATGACAATCCCCGCATGCTGAATCGTCATGTCCTCATAATAAAGCTTAGCCCCTACTACGCCAACGTCCTCTCTCTGACCGTACATCAGCATTTCCTCCAGCCAGTTCACGGTAATAACCTGGGTATCATTATTCAGCAAAAGCAGATACTCCCCTTTTGCAAATCCGGCGCCAAAATTGTTGATTTTGGAATAATTAAATTCTCCTTCATAGGTCACTACCTGTATCCGGGGATGCTTTTTAATTTCCTCATAATAAGCAAAAATCTCTTTCGTAGCGGAATTATTTTCCACAACAATGATATCATAATTTTCATAGGTGGATTTATCTAAAATGGAATCAATACACCGTTTTAAATCTCCCAGATGGTCCTTGTTGGGAATAATAATGGAAATCTGCGGATATTCCGTAAGCTCATAGCGGATTCTGAATATAGTTTCAAATGCCTTTGTGCTTTCGATTTTGAAATTCTGAAAACCGCACTGGCTTAAATGGTCCGCCACCGCTCCCCTCGCCGCTTCTATGGCGTAGGTTTTTGCACTGATATCCGACGCCACGCTTCCTTTATGGGAGCGCCAGTAATAAAGAAGCCTGGGGACATGAACCACATGCTTTGCCCTGGAAGTCAGGCGCAGAATCATATCGTGATCCTGGCTTCCGTCAAAACGGGAACGGAACAATTCTGTCCCCTCTAACAATTCCCTGGAAAAAACGCTGAAATGGCAGATATAATTGTTTGCCCTTAAATTGTCAACCGCATAATCCGGCTTAAAGTGCAGGGTAATCATTTTATCAATATTGCCGTTTTTAAAGGTCGCCTCATCACAGTAAATGTAATCCGCATCCTGTTCGCAAATAGCCTTCATATATTCATACAGAACGCTTGGATGCAGAATATCGTCATGATCAAATAAGCCGATATATTCTCCCGAAGCCATCTTGTAGCATTCATTGGTATTGCCGGAAATCCCTTCATTACTGGAAAGCTTCCGGTAACGCACTCTTTTATCCATATCCGCATATTCCATACAGATTTTCCCAACGTAGGCATGGGCGTCGTCGGAGCCGTCCGCCAGGCACAGCTCCCATTTATGGTAGGTCTGTGCCAAAACGGAATCTATCATTTCCGTCAAAAATTTTTTTGGAGTGTTGTATAAAGGAACCAGAATGCTGATGGTAATATCCCTGTCAAAGCCCGTTTCTTCCTCCGCCCTCCGCCTTGTCCCATCGGGAAAGCTCTTTCTCCCATGCTGCTTCATGGCACGTTTTTCTATCCACTTGCTCTTTAATTTATGGGCAATACCTCTGGGATTCCCATGGGCTGCCAGTCTCTGGTAGCTGCGGATAAAAAAGTGCATAACTACCCGGAATGGCTTGGACATTTTCCATAAGGGATTCCCTTTAATCCTGTTTAACTGCATGGAAAGCTCCGCCGCCCTGGCGTTGGCATCCGCCAGTTCCTCTGCCAGCTCGCTGCCACGCTGCTTTTCCCTGTCATAAGCCTCTTTATAATATTCTAATAGGTTTTCATTGTTTTCTTCCATATTGCATCCTTTAAAAATCTTTATAGCACATATTGAGATCCACCCGGGTTTCAATACCGTCTATGGTGCCCGCAGAAGTATACTGCCATAAATCGTAACGCCCGTCATAGGTGGCAGCCCTGGAATACTGTGCAAGCCAAATGGTATAATCCGAAAGATTTTCCATGCTCAGATTATTGGTAAACCAGTTTTTGCTGGCGTACACCCCGGCATTAAAGCCGGAATTATCAATGGTACGGCAAAAAGCTTCGCAAACCGCCGTCCGGGTTTCTACCCCCAGTCCGTCAGCCCTTCCGCTTCCGCCTGCGCCTTCCGTATCAATGAAAATAGGAAGCGCCAGCTTGTAATTCCTGCACAGCATCAGCGCCATACTGGCTTCCTCCACCGCTTCAATTTCAGTGGTTGCCTGGGTAAAGAAATAAATCCCCACCTTCAGTCCCGCAGCCTGTGCGCCTTCCACATTCTTCTTAAAATAAGGGTCTTCTACAAGAGCGCCTGTTTTGGAGCCTCTGTAGCCGCATCTGATAATGACAAAATCCACACCCGCAGCCTTTACGCTTTCCCAGTCAATTTCCTTGTTCCACTTGGACACATCAATCCCGAAAAGGGCGTCTTTATCATCCAAGCGTCTGTTGCTTTCCGTTCCATCCGCATTCAATTCAGCATCATTCAGCGCTGTATCCTCTTCCGCCTCATTAATCTCATCCACGGATTTTATCATAAAGGAAATATCATCAATAACCGTATAGTCTATCTGCTCCTTAACGGAAACAGGAATTTCCTCCTCTGCCAGGACATATCCCTCTGTTTCTTTTAAGGAAACCTGGTAATCTCCCGGTTCCACCGGCGCAATATAAATACTGCCGTCCTTATCCACATCCTTATAATTATGCTCCGTCCCTTCTGCGTCCTTTAAGGTAACGGTAAAAGGCTCATCCTTAACCAACTCTCCCCTGCCATTTACCACATTCACACGCATATCCTTCTCCACGGAGCTGACAAGGAGGGACAAGGTAATATCCGGGTCCGAACGCTCCGGCGCCAGAGGATCAAAAAATTCCTCATCTCCCAAAAATGCCGAAGGGTCCCGGTCCGGGTCAAGCCCGTATTCATTTGCCTCCTTATAGACACCTCCATCTGCCTGTACATTTGCCTGCCCATCGGATGCGTCCGTCCCGGAAGACTTTTGTTTCTGTATATAATTTGCTACAACTACCATTGCCACAACTGCCGCAACCATCGTCACAGCCGCCGCAATGACTTGCTTTTTCAGCCTAGAGTCCATTCGCTACCTCTACCAGATATTTACCGTAATTGGTCTTCATCAAAGGCTCCGCCAGCTTTAAAAGCTGCGCCTTATCTATAAAACCTCTTTTGTAGGCAATCTCCTCAATACAGGAAATATATAGTCCCTGCCTCTTCTGGAACGCCGCCACAAAATCCGACGCATCCAACAAAGAATCATGGTTGCCCGTATCCAGCCACGCAAACCCCCGTCCAAGAGTTTCCACCTGAAGGGTTCCTCTTGTAAGATATTCATTGTTGATGCTGGTAATCTCAATTTCGCCTCTTGGGGAAGGCTTTACATCCGCTGCAATCCCAACCACATCATTGTCATAAAAATACAGTCCCGGCACCGCATAATTGCTCTTGGGATGCTCCGGCTTTTCTTCAATGGATAAAGCCCTGCCTCCTTCGTCAAATTCCACAACGCCGTACTCCCTGGGATCCCTGACATAATATCCGAATATGGTGGCGCCACGCTCTTTTTCGATGCGTTCCGCAGTCCTTTTCAGGACTCCTGAAAAGCTCTGTCCATAAAATATATTGTCTCCCAAGACAAGCGCTACGCTGTCGCTGCCTATAAAATCCGCCCCGATAATAAATGCATCCGCCAATCCTCTGGGAGTTTCCTGGACCGCATAGGAAAAGCACATTCCCAGCTGTTCCCCCGTTCCAAACAGTTCCTCAAACACCGGAAGGTCCCTGGGAGTGGAAATAATCAACACCTCCCTGATACCCGCCAGCATTAAAGTGGATAAGGGATAATAAATCATGGGCTTGTCATACACCGGCATAATCTGCTTGGAAATTGCCTTTGTCAGGGGATAAAGCCTTGTCCCGCTTCCTCCCGCCAAAATAATACCTTTCATGCTCCGCTCCTTAAATCATCCATTTATTTTTTCTATGATTTATACATCTCATCATAGTATTTCTGATAATCGCCGCTTGTAACGTTTTTCATCCATTCCTCATGCTCAAAAAACCACTGGATGGTCTTTTTAATCCCCTCTTTAAACATGGTTTCCGGCTCCCAGCCGATTTCCGCCTTGATTTTATCCGGCGCAATGGCATATCTTCTGTCATGCCCCTTTCTGTCTTCCACATAGGTAATCAAATCCTTGCCCACAAGCGCCTTTCTGGGGTCGGAGTCGGGAAGCATTTCCTGTAAGGTTTCCAAAATAATATGAATAATCTCAATATTCTGTTTTTCATTATGCCCGCCTATATTATAGGTCTCAAATAATCTGCCCTGCTCCTGCACCATATCAATCGCCTTGGCATGGTCCTCCACATAAAGCCAGTCGCGGACATTTTTCCCATCCCCGTAAACCGGAAGCTTTTTGCCTTGCAGCGCATTATTGATAATCAGGGGAATTAACTTCTCCGGAAACTGGAAAGGTCCGTAATTGTTGGAACAGTTTGTAATATTCGCCGGAAAATGATAGGTGTCCATATATGCCTTTACCAGCATGTCCGAGCTTGCCTTGGATGCGGAATAGGGACTGTGGGGCGCATAAGGGGTTGTCTCATAAAAATAACCGCCATCCTCCTCTAAGGAGCCGTACACCTCGTCCGTTGACACATGAAGAAATTTCTTTCCCTCCCTGAAGGTCCCGTCAGGAAGCTCCCATGCCTCCTTGGCACAGTTTAGCATAACTGCCGTTCCTAACACATTAGTCTTTACAAACACCTCGGGATTGCGGATGCTTCTGTCCACGTGACTTTCCGCCGCAAAATGCACTACCCTGTCAACATCATTTTCCGAAAAAATTTTGCTGATAGTGTCCTTATCGCAGATATCCGCTTTTATAAAGATATAGTTCTCTCTCTCCTCGACACTCTTCAAATTCTCAAGATTTCCCGCATAAGTTAATGCGTCCACATTGATAATGCGGATATCGTTATTGTACTTCTTAAACATATAGTGAATGTAATTGGAACCGATAAAGCCGGCGCCTCCCGTTACCAAATAAGTTCTCATTTCTTGTGTCCTCCTGATACTCAATAATTTTAGACGCTCTTTTTATTGTAACCTATTTGCTATGAAATTGCACTAAGAATTTTTGTCGAAATTCTGTGACGAATTTATTTCTTGTAGATATTGACGTTTTTTTACAAATATGCAAAAATTTCATTTACAAGATTATTGAAATTTAAGAGGAAAAACCTCGGATATTCAAAAGAAAGGTCAAAAAACACATGTTATATATTCACTATTGCAAAAAATGCGACCATGTACATATGCTCAACGGTCACAAAAAGAAATGCCCCAAATGCGGACTCCCCTTAAAGGAGCTTCCCATTTCCTTTATTCAGTATACATCCCTAAATGAGGATGAACGTTTTTTCTATATTACCCGCTTGAAAACGGAAGGGAAATTATAGAGGAAGCAAAAGCTTATATGGGCTTTCAACAGATTCAACAGATTTTATTTTCTTCATCCCTTGCCATGTTTCATGATAGTTGATAAAATACAAGCGTATTATATATTTCATGCTTATTAAACCCCAAAAAGAAAGTGAGACGGAAACGATGAAAATTGCTGTTATTGGAACCGGGTATGTAGGACTCGTTACAGGCACCTGCTTTTCGGATATGGGAAACGACGTCTGGTGTGTAGACGTGGACGCATCTAAAATCAATAATTTAAAAGAAGGCATTATTCCCATTTATGAGCCGGGTCTGGAAAATATGGTAAAAACCAACTACGAAATGGGACATTTAAGATTCACAACAGACATTGCTGAAGCCTTGGCTCATGCCAATATCTGCTTTATTGCCGTAGGAACTCCCATGGGCGAGGACGGCAGTGCGGATTTGCATTATGTGTTGGAGGTTGCGGGACAAATTGGCGCAGTCATGAAGCACCATATGTATGTTATTGACAAATCCACGGTTCCCGTAGGCACTGCCGGCAAGGTCAGGGCTGCAATCCGGAAAGAACTGGATAAACGGGGCAGCGACTTAACCTTCGACGTCATTTCCAATCCGGAATTTTTAAAGGAAGGCACTGCCGTAGGGGATTGTATGCGTCCCGACCGTATTGTTATCGGCGCTGATAATGACGAGGCATTCTCCGTTATGGAACAGCTTTACAAACCTTACATATTGAACACGGAAAATTTTATCCGCATGGATATTGCCAGTGCGGAAATGACCAAATACACTGCCAACGCCATGCTGGCTACAAAAATCAGCTTTATGAATGAAATCAGCAATATCTGCGAAAAGGTGGGCGCTGACGTTAACAAGGTCCGCCGCGGCATCGGCTCTGATAAGCGCATCGGCTATTCCTTTATTTACGCCGGCTGCGGATATGGCGGAAGCTGTTTCCCCAAGGACATCCAGGCGTTAATCAAGACCAGTGAGCAGTACGGGCATACACCCCATATCTTAGAAGCGGTAGAAAAGGTAAACGCTGACCAGAAATTAGTGATTCCCCGTAAAATTACCGAACGTTTCGGAGAAGATTTAACCGGTCTTACCTTCGCCGTATGGGGACTTGCTTTCAAACCCGATACCGATGATATGCGGCAGGCGGCATCCATTACCATTATTAAAGAAATAACCAAAAGAGGGGCTGTTGTAACCGCATATGACCCAAAAGCAGTCAAAGAGGCACAGACCTGTTATTTAAAGGGCAACGACAAGGTCACTTATGTTACAAGCAAATATACCGCCCTAAACGATGCGGACGCCATGATTTTAGTTACCGAATGGAAAGAATTCCGTTCTCCCGACATGGATGAAATCAAAAAACGTTTGAAAAATCCTATTATTTTTGACGGCAGAAACCAATATGACGCCAAGGAATTAAAAAAACTGGGCTTTGAATATTATCAGATTGGCGTAGGAAAGCCGCAATAACATCAAAATATAAGTTCCCGATAAAATAAGAAAATGCCATAAAAAACCAAATTCCTGTTTTTTATGGCACTTTTATTTACTTTTTGCTTTCCTAATCTTTCCTGTTAAAAACGCTTAATGATACTTCACAATACAATAAACAGCCCTAAGTCCGTCTTTAAAACCGATTTTTTTTCCCTCTTTATTGGTGCGTGGATAATACGAAACAGGCACTTCTTTTACCCGAACTTTCATATCCGCAATTTTAGCAGTAATTTCCGGTTCAAAGCCGAAACGCTTTTCTTGTATATCCACGGATTGAATGATTTCCCGTTTAAATGCTTTATAACAGGTTTCCATATCCGTTAAACGCAAATGGGTAAATAAATTTGATAACATGGTCAAAAACCTGTTTGCCAGACGATTCGACAAATACCCTTTCGCCTTGGAATCCAAAAAACGGGAACCATATACAACATCTGCCTCTCCATTGATAATCGGCGCAATAACCTTTGGATATTCCAAAGGATCATATTCCATATCTGCATCCTGAATAATCACAATGTCTCCTGTGGCATGAGCAAACCCCGTTTTTAATGCCGCACCCTTTCCTCCGTTGGTTTTATGATAGATAATCCGGGAAACCCTGTCTTTGACTTTTTCCTCCAGAATATCCCTTGTACCGTCTGTCGACATATCATCCACTACAATGATTTCCTTATCAGGAACATCCGCCTTATCTATTTTGTCCAATATTTTAATTATATTTTCCCGCTCATTATAACAGGGAATGATAACCGTCAATGTTATCGCCTTTTCATACATTTTACTTCTCCTGCCTCAATCTTCTTCCCTACTCAACGCATAATACTTCTTCACATTCCTTATAAAGCTTTTGTCTGGAACAGCAATCCTCGTACAACAGGGAAATACGGTATTTCCCCGGCTTCAGATGCTTCTCCGGAATTCTGCATAAAAAACCGGAAAGGGCAATATTTTCCTGCTCCGGAAGAATCTCAACCACATCGGGGCGAAACCGCTCCCATAAAGCCGCTTCATACATCCTTCCGCTTTCATCCGTCAAAAGCAGGCGTTTTTTATAACGGCTGTTATCCATATTTAAGACATAAGACCATCCCTCTATAGAATAGCAGTTGTTTTCTTCTTGCAGCCAAAGTCTCCGCTCCAGCCCCTTGTGCTCTATGGTAACCATTACACAGTTATTATACCATTCTTCCCTGATTTTCTTTTTATAAACCGAAAGCCCGCTAAAACATTCCCTGCGTTCATAAGGATAAAGCCAGCTGCAAAAAAACTGCGGCTTAAAGCCGGACAGGTTTTTATTATAATAGGGGTCACTTTGGGCATAATGGGGATGCCTTTTATAAACGCCGTCCTTTTCCCTTAAAAGCCGTTCCCACTTATCATCATCCATCCTGTCATCCCCACGGCTTACGGATTCATGATGATAGAAAACCACATCATTTCTAACTATGCTTCTATAACCGCGCTCCGCTAAAGAAAAACACAGTTCCACATCATTGTATGAAACCGCCGCCTCCACAGGAAAGGCTCCCGCTTCCCAAAAGCTCTCTTTTTTTACCATAAGACAGGCTGCCGTCACGCCTATAACATTTGCAGGAAGGGTGTTTTTTCCATAATAATAATCCCTTTCCCCATCATGGGCTTTTTGCAGCTTATGAACCGGTCCCACGGCAATATTGGAAATTCCCACATGCTGGATCAAATCCGAGCCGGGGTACAAAAGCTTCGCCCCCACAGCCCCTATCCGGTCACATGCCGCCGTTCCTGCCAAAATCTCCATGAAATCTTCTGATACTGCCTCCATGTCGTCATTCAGAAATAAAAAGTAATCTCCCTTTGCCGCCTTTGCCCCCAAATTACACATCTTGGAAAAGTGGAATTCCATTGGCTCATACAAATAGGCAAACCCCGTTTCGCCAGCCATCTGCTCAAGGCGCCTTCTGTTTTCATCACTGCTTCCATTATCCACAACAATCATTTCATAAGAAGGATAGCTGCTTTTATCCCTGATACTGTCAATACAAAGCTTCAGCATCTTCACATTATCCTTGGAAGGAATGATAACAGATATGAGAGGAACCTCTTTTGTGAAAGGATTCTTGGGCACTCTGAAAGCGGGAACCGAATAGGTTCTCCCACAGTGGGTATAATGCTTCATTTTGCCCTCAAGTCCCCTTCTTTTTAACGCCGCCAGCTTACATTCATCATATTCCGGTTCATATCCCCAATAGGCATTTTCATTAACCGGCTCCGGCTTTTTCAGACTTTCCCGCTCTCTCATAGCACCCTTACCATGAAAAATAATCCGGGAAATATGGAGTGCCTTCCATTCCCTTTGCCTCAAAAAATCCGTATAGTACAAAATAAAATCATAAAAATACTGCCTGTCCGTGCATTCTTTCAAAGAATACACCGATACAAAATCTGCCAGCGCTTCCTTCAAAAAAACCGTATTCAGCAAAATGACGCTGCCATAATAAAAAAAAGACAGCAGGGTTTCCGGGCTTTCGTCGGGCTTAAACCACGGACCATAACGGGCGCATGCCGCTATATGACGTGGATTTCCTTCCGTCTTTTGTTGCCCCGTCCCACACAAAGCAGGATCATACATATCTTCATCCCCGTAGACCAGACCGGTTTTGGCTTCCTCCCCAAGGCATTCCTCCATAATTTGGGAAAGAAAAGGCGTCACTTCTCCTCTGGAACCGGTTATACAAATCCATTCTTCATCTAAAGAAAGCATTTTTTCCTCTATCTTGACATTAAATTCCGCCATAGACAGGTAATGAATTGTCACAGCCTTACTTAATCCATTTCCATAACCGCTTTCCCCATACTTCCCGGCTTCCTTTTCCTCAATCCACCGCCCATAAGGGTCGCTTAAATACTCTTTTCTTGCTTCATAGCCTTTTTGGCATTTATGAAGTTGATAATCGAATAGAACCTTTTTTATCGGATTTCCCATAAATTTTCCACCGGTTTATTTACTCTGATAGCTGTCGATGCCGCCCCATTTTGTATCTTTATCGGAAATAATCAGATCCTCCGGTCCCATGCCTTCCGGCATAGGCCACTCCACGCCAATCCGGGGGTCAGACCATAAAAGCCCCCCTTCATCATTGGGATGATAAAAATCCGTACATTTGTATGCAAACTCGGCATAATCGGACAATACAATAAATCCATGGGCAAAATTTTTCGGAATAAAGAACTGCTTTTTATTTTCCGCAGAAAGCCTTACGCCAAACCATTTTCCATAAGTAGCAGAGTCTTTTCTCAAATCCACCGCCACATCAAATACTTCTCCCGATACAACTCTTACCAGCTTATCCTGGGGAAAATGAATCTGGAAATGGAGTCCCCTTAAAACGCCCTTCTTAGAAGCGGACTGGTTATCCTGCACAAACTGTACGTCTATTCCCGCTTCCTTAAAGTCATTATAGTTGTAGGTCTCCATAAAGTAACCCCTCTCATCTCCGAATACAGTAGGGGTAATAACCTTCAATCCCTCAATTTCACATGTTTCCACCGTTATCTTTCCCATGTTTTATCTCCTTTATTTCTCAATATCATTTTACTTTCAGCCCTGTGGTCTTTAGACTACTTGTGGTCTTTAGACCACTGTTTGTAAAATCCAAGCCTTTCTAAATATTATAACATTTCCTTCATACCGCCTCAACCTTTAAGGCCCCGCCTTGTACACCGTATAGGAATCCGTTTCCCCCAGCTTGGAATAACCGAACCGTTCAAATATTTCTTCCTGTTCCTCTCCCCCTTTATAGGCAACAATCATGTTGCACCCTTCCGCTCTGCCGTGCTGAATCAGCTTCATGGCGTCATAATCATTAAGCGCTAAATCATCTGCAATCTCCTTCTGCCTTATAAGTATACCGTCATTTCCTGTATATTCAGAGGCATCCGGTCCCAGCAAAAGGGAAACCTTGAAATCCCCGTCCCGTATCTGCGCAGCCACTTCCGGCGGCGCTAACATTTTCGGTTTATCTATGGGTTCCGCCATAATGCGTATCTGCATAATTTCCCCGTTTATTTTGTAGCGGTTATCCGGCATACTGTACGAGCTGCCCGTTACAATACATCCGCCCAGGCAAATGGAAAGCAGCGCCAATACCGCCAAGGCTATGGGAATACCATAATTTTTTACATTCTTTTTATAGCAAAGGCTGACAAAATACCTAAGCAGCCACAAAATACGCTTCCGAAGCAGGGCAAAAACGAAAAGCAGCGCCATCAGAAGGGGCAGTACATTTCCAGTCCTTTCCCTCATTTCCCCTGTAGCTACAAGGGCTATATCTATACATAAAAAAGCCAGCAGGACGGAAAAACGCCCGCTCCATTTTCTTGCAGAAAGCAAATAAATAAGCATGGGAAAAAAGCAAATAAAAACCAAGCACTCCGGCGTCCAGGACGCCTCCCAAAGCACCCGGTATCCCGGAATTTGGGGGAAGCATAAAAACAACCACAAAAACAGCAGCAACCATAGTCCGTACCATAAGCGTTTCGTAGCGTTTCCCAAAAAGCGGGACAAAAGCAGCCTGTATGCGGTCAGTCCCATAAGCGCTGTTACAAAGGGCATGACCAGCTTTCCAAGCATAGAAACATGCAGCCCGCTTATTCGGGATATCACGGCATAAAACAGGGGAAGATAGCCGCCGATTCCTCCCGCCTCCACTTCCAGTCCGGTATAAGGTGAAAAGGAAAATAGTTTGTCATGAAAAACTGCTGTCAGCGCTGTTTCCAACACAGCGTCCCTGGAGGTATCCTGTCTGAGCCCCACAAACAACAACGTGACAACCAAAACTGCCAGATAATGAAACCGATATAATTTCGGCATCTTCAGTCTGCTTTTAAAAATTACCGGCACAGCCAAAGCCCCTAAGGATGCCAGCCCCACCGTTACGGCATAAGTCTTCGCCAGCTGTCCCAGAGACAGGGCAAAATAATCAGCTGCAAACGCCTCCACCAGAAACACCCCTAAGGAAACTGTCATTCCGTTTAAATAGGAAATCCCGGTTTCTTTCTCCTTTCCGGCAGTAAAGAGAGTTCCCAAAAGAACCGGAAACAGAAATAATACATATGCAGTTATGGATAATGAAGTAATTTGTCCAAGCATGAATTACCTACCAATTTATAAATACAGTGTACCCATCCGCCAGGGAATAATCCTCTCTGGAAAGATTTAAAGAGGGATTGTAATAGGGGTCGCCCTTTTCTATGCGCCCTCCGTGCCGTTTTAATAAAAGCTCCTTTTCCTTTTCAAACCTTGCAAGCTTTTCAGGCGTATCCTCATAGCCCCGGCTTTTGGATTCATAATGGTAAAGCTCCGCAAAAGGCGTAAAGACATTTTGATATCCTGCATCCAGTAAACGACAGCAAAAATCCACATCATTAAAAGCAACGGCGAATTTTTCATCCAGACCGCCCATTTTTTCATACTTATCCTTTGCAATCATCATACATGCGCCTGTAACACCCGATACATCCTGGGCAATAGCAAGCTTGCACAGATACCCCGCGCTGCCCCGTTTTAAGCCCTTGTGGGAATGTCCCGCTGTCCCGCCGATTCCCATAATAATGCCTGCATGCTGTATGGTATCGTCCCCAAAATACATCATGGCGCCCGTAACGCCCACATCCTTTCTCTGGGCAAACATCAGCATTTCCTGAAGCCAGTCAGGGGTAATTACCTCCGTATCATTATTCAACAGCAGAAGATACTCCCCTCTTGCCGCCCTGGCTCCGAAATTATTGATTGCGGCATAATTAAAGCCGTACTCCCAGGTAACAATGCGGACTTTTCCTTCGTGCTCCGCTTCCAGCTGTTTATAATAGGCAAAGGTTTCCTCTTCCTCGCTGCCGTTTTCTATAATAACAATTTCAAAATTTTCATACGTCGTCTTATCAAAAACGGAACCCAGACAGGTTTCCAGTTCCCCGATATGATCCTTGTTGGGAATCAGAATGGAAATCATGGGATTTCCTTCTATCTCATACTTAATATGATAGGATGAGGCAAAGGAAGCATCCTCCACGCTCCCCTTTAAGCCGATTCTATCAAGATGATCCGCCAATGCCTTCTTGGCACTGTCAAGGCAATAGGTTTTCGCCTCAATGCCGGACGCTACCGAGCCGGGGTGGGAACGCCAGAAATACAAAACCTTTGGCAGATGATAAACCCGGTTCGCCTGTTCCGTCAGTCGCAGGGTCATGTCAAAATCCTGGCTTCCGTCACATTCAGGGCGAAATTCCCCCACTTTATCCATCAGCTTTTTAGAAAAAGCGGATAAATGGCAGATATAATTTACCCCCCGCAAAAAATCCGGGGAGAAATCCGGCTTCATATGGTAAATAATACGGCTCATGGACTCATTGTAAAATACCGCCTCATCCGTATAAACATACTCCGCGCCCGTCTCCTCTATTGCTTTTGCCACGTGGTACAAAGCCTCGGGATGAAGCAAATCGTCATGGTCGAAAAGAACAATATAGTCCCCTTTCGCCATATGGAGCGCCTCATTGGTATTGCTGGCAATGCCTTCATTGTTCTTTAGCTGTTTATAGCAGATACGGGAATCAAAATCCGCATATCCTTTGCAAATCCGTTTTACATATTTATGCGCCTTATCGCTTCCATCCGCAATACAAAGCTGATAGTTGGGATAGCTTTGGGCAAGAACCGACTCAATCATTTCCGTCAGATAATTTTCCGGCGTATTATAAACGGGTACTAAAATACTGAAGCAGATTCCCGCTTCCTTCATTTCCTCCGCCTGGGCTTTCAGCACATCCGCTGTTACCAGCTTATCAATTTTATCCTGAATATGAATTGTTCTTCTGACAGCCAGCTCCCGTTCATAAAACTCCCTCGCCCCGGAGCCTTTCCCCTTTATATAAAGCTTAAAGGTATCAAAGCGAAGCTGCTTTTTAGGCGTTCCCGCTATCAGACGCTTTAAAGCGCTTTTGCACATACGATAAGGCTTGGACAGCTTATAAGGAATGCTTTTATAAATGCAATGAAGCTTCCACTCCGCCGCCATTGCACGGCGGTTTAATTCCTCCACCTGCATTTCCAAATCAGCCTTTAAATCCATTGCAGTCAGGTAATGATACTCTAACTCATCATAATTCCGCTCTGCGTGATAAGCAACGCACGCCTTTTCGTTAAAAGTCCGAAGAAGCGTTCCCCTGGTATCCTCAAGCACGGAAAGGGTTACCTCTATAAAAGCAGTTTCCTTTCGGATATCATCAAAATAAATCTGCGGATCTCCTCCTGCAAAAAGGAAAGCTCCGTTTCCACTGATATCTCCGTTGGTATGGTATTGCAGGGGATAAGTCTTTTTCAGCTTCTGACCGCCGCCTTCCATAATCCCTCTGGCATCCTTTAATACCAGAATACAGGGATTGTCCCCCGGGTCAATCCTGATACACTTCACGCCACTTGGCGCATCTACCTTTAAAGTAACATAACCATTTCCATCCAGGACCTTTTCTATGGTATAACAGCTTTCCGGCAGAATGCCTTCCCCGAAATCATAGAAAACCTCTCCGAAAAACCGATTGCTGCCCTGGCTTTTGCTTGCCAGAAACATATCCATATGATATGCAGGACGCACAATCTCCTCATGCAGCTTCCATAAAGGCGTCATATCCCCCAGAATATAATTCTGGAAATGGCGCTCCATCTCTTCGTAGGCCTTTTCTTCCTCTTTCGTGATTTCCATCAGGGTAAATAAATCATAGTCCCGCAGAATATGGCGTTCCTTCGCCCCCTCCATATAGTAATGCAGGATTCTGTAAATCACAAAATTTACCGGAATGGGAAAATCAAAGGTCCACTCGTAATCTATAATGGTTCCCGCACCATCCTTCATAATGATGTTGGCAGGAATCATATCGATATTGGTAACCCTCCCGCACCGCAGACCCGGCGGCAGGGACGGTCTGCCGAACACTTCACAAAAAGCATCCGTTTCCGTAAACTCTGCTTCATCATTGGCTGCTCTTACAACACCGGCAAATTCCTTTAGCTCTTCTATCAGCTTTTCCGTCTGCCCCTGTAAAAGCAGCTCATCCATAACAGACTCTAAAGAAACGCCTTCCACAAACTCAAAACAGGATTTTCCTTCCACCGACAGGATTCTGTTTGGACGATAGGGCGTCCCCTCATATTTCCCGCCAAGCTCCTTTTCCCATTTTGCCAGATTGTCTACATGGGTTCTTCCCGTCTGATACACTGGAAGCTTCTCAATATACTTTTTTCCGTCTTCTCCCAACAAAATATTAGTACGGATGGAATACTCCGCCCTTCTGTCATTGGAAAATTTAGTATAAATTATCTTCATCTTACTCTCCCGAAAGCTCTACTAAATAGGAATTGGAAAACTGTGGAAACAGTCCTTCCCGGCAGATATCGTCAAAAACCCTGTCCTCGTTGAATACAACAATCCTGTCCCTGTCATAATTTCCGTAATTCTGCCTTAAATCCCCGGGACGGGGCAGGTAGTCATCGGAATAAATCACATAGGGCAGCTTATAATCGGGATAGGGATAATAAAACCGCCATTCCAAAAAGCCGCATTTTGTAAACATGGCTTCCAGCTCGCTTCTTACAAAGGTCTTTACCCCGTTCGTTTCCGGATACCCGTTAATTCCCTCAAAAAAGGTCCCAAAATGATCCTCTCTGCAGCCGGCAAAGTATTTAAGCCCCCACCTGTTTTCAATGGCAATGATAAGCTTCCCCGACGGCTTTAAATGTTTTTTTAAAATCCGCAGAAAGTCCTCATAAGGGTGTTCTCCTCCGATATATGCCTCTCCGTATTCAAAAACGCCGATTAAGGTAATATAATCATATTTTTCCGGCAGCTCCTTTTCAATATCCTTAAAATTTCCTACCAGAATCTCAAAATTGTCGTAATCACTATTGCGGTAAGCGTTGATTAAACTGCGTTTTTTGGATAAATCAATACAGGTTACCTTTCCTGCCATATCCGCTAATGCCCCTGTAATGGCGCCGCAGCCGGAGCCAACCTCCAGAACTGACACATTCTTTTCCATTGGCATCCAGGAAACAATATTTCTCCTGATATGGGAAAAATGATACAAAATACTCCAATCCTTTGTTTTGGCAATGACCTCATTCAGCTGTGCTTCCGAATGGGTCTTCGCTATTTCCAAAAGCCTGTCTTCAACAGCTCCGTCGCTGTATATATCCTTTCCCCCGTAATAGGTTAAATTCAGTCTTTCTTCCGCCTTAGGGCTTTTTTCTGTCTGAATTTCCACTTAAATTTCCTCCTGCCTTTACTCTATGGTAACCTCGGAATTCATATCATAAAATCCCACGGTATTCTTATATGATACTACCGTCAGGTTACATACGTCGTATAATCTGTGATATACATGAAATTCCCCACGTATATAGCCTGTACACCCCAATGACAGCAGATACTCGCCCCCCTGTAAATTCATTTCCTGTTCAAAGGTAATTTCCTTTTCCATCCCCGCCGGCAAATCCCCGATTTCCTTTCCTTCAAAGTATGAATTGGTGCCGGTTATTTCCGTCCCCTGGAGATTTTTGATGGTAAAAGCAAAAATCGGATTTTCCACTTCCCTGTTGGTGCGGACCTTCATTTTAATCTTACACTTATCTCCCTTTTCTACCGCATTGGTAATCTGACCTTCCTTATCCAGGATGGCAAAATCTATGATTTCCGCTTGTTTTTCCCCATATTCTACAATCTCAGGATTCAATACCAGAGAAGCCTTCCAGGTTTCCCCTTCTGCACCTTTCGCCTTATTATCTCCTTCCAGCTCATCGGAAGCAATGGTGTCCGGCGCATCCTCTCCCTTTAACTGATGGACAAGAAGCTTCTTATACATATCCACAATCTGCTTGGGCGCACCCTCTGCACGTTTATGTCCTTTGTCTAAAAGCACTACCCTGTCGCAGTATTTGCTGATGCTGCTCAAATCATGGCTGACAAAAAGTATGGTCTTTCCCATACGCTTAAATTCCTCAAATTTGTGATAGCACTTGGACTGGAAAAATACATCTCCTACCGATAACGCTTCGTCCACAATCAGGATTTCCGGTTCAATATTGATGGCAACAGCAAAAGCAAGCCGCACAAACATGCCGCTTGAATAAGTCTTTACCGGCTGATGGACAAACTCCCCAATATCTGCAAAGCTTAAAATATCATCCATCTTTGCCGCAATTTCTTCATTGGAGAAGCCCATCATAGTGCCGTTTAAATAGACGTTCTCAATTCCCGTATATTCCATATTAAAGCCTGCGCCAAGCTCTAACAGCGCTGATATGCGCCCGTCGATTTTTACACTGCCTCCCGTGGGATTCAATACTCCGGTAATAATCTTTAAAACAGTGGATTTGCCGGAGCCGTTGGTTCCGATAATGCCTACGGTTTCTCCCCTTGCCACCTGAAAGGACACGTCATCCAGAGCAAAGTGTTCCTTAACCGGAACCTTCTTCAGTCCCAGGGCTTCCTTCATCCTGTCCGACGGCTTTTCATATAATTTGTATATTTTACTGATATTTTCTACTGAAATCGCTATATTCTCACTCATGGCTCCCTCCTATAACACATCTGCAAAATGAACCTTCAGCCTCTTGAACACAAAACTGCCAAAGGCAAAAAGGACCGCCACAGCCACCCAGAAATACAACGTCAGCTTCCATTCCTCAAAAAACCATACCTTATCAATAAAAGCTTCTCTATATCCGGTCACAATATAATACATTGGATTTAGCTTAAATATAATATGCCATTTTGCATCCACCGAACCCAACTCCCACATAATCGGCGTTGCCCACATCCCGACCTGTAAAATAATGTTGATAATCTGGGTCAGATCCTTGAAAAATACCACAACCGCACTGGTAAAATAGCACAATGCCAGCACCAGCACAAACATGCAGAAGGAATAATATACAATCTGCAGCATATACAGATCCGGAAATCTTCCATAGCAGGCAAATAAAACAACAGTAAAAAATACAAAAAAGACATGAACATATAATGCGGATAGTATTTTAATAACCGGCAGCACCGATATGTTAAACACAACCTTCTGCACCAGATATTTATATTCTATAAGGGCATTTGTGCCGTTGTTAAGCGCCTCCGAAAAAAAGAACCAGGGAACCAGACCGGAGGTCAGCCAAAGCACAAAGGGCACTGCCAAACCGTCCTTTGTGACCGTATTTCCCATTTTCAATCCCTTCTCAAATACAAACCAATATACCAAAACCGTTACTACGGGCTGGATAAATGCCCAAATAATACCCAGATAAGAGCCTGCAAACCTGGTTTTAAAATCATTTTTGGAAAGCTTTAATATCAGACGTTTATTCCGATAAAGATCTTGTATCAATTCCATATATTTCTCTCTATACTTTCTTTAGGATGTTTTTGTAAAAAGCCTCAACTGTATTATTATACCTAATTTAACCGATACAGGCAATAGTTCCCATAGCTTCCCACAAATTCCAGCAAGTCTTCTCCCGGCATATCCATCCATTCCTTTTGGGCATCCAGAACCAGATAACGGCAGCCTTCCCCCTTTGCCGTTTCCCTGACACGCTCCACAGGCACGCTTTGCCACTGCATCATTTCGTATACCTCCGTAGCCTTATCCTCCTCAGGATATCTTCCGTAAAGCATCGGGAGAGTTCCATCATACTGCCTTGCATAAGTGGAGAGGCTTAAAGGCATCGCCGCCTTCCTCTCTCCCCCACCGTTTTTTGCATCATCATTTATCATATCCACAATCTGGATGACGCCGTCGGGCAGCTTATAAATGTTTTCCGCCTTTACAAAATTTTCTCCTGCCACAATAGGCTTTCCTGCAAAAATCAATCCCATTGCAACAATAACAGCCGCTAAGATTCCCATACCGGACTTTCGTTCCGCCCTTTGGACCAAAAGCGCTCCACCGTAAGCTATGGCAAAAAATACAGGCAGAAGCCAGTAAATGCGCACAATTCTTTCAGGCAGCATATTCATCCGCTCCAAAAGGCTCCCAATCAGAGGATTCACAAGCACAAGGGGCAGATACCATGCACTAAAGGCAAAGACCGTTTTATTCTCTTTTTTCTTCTCCAAAACTACAATCACAACCCATGCCGCCAGATACAGTCCCATAAGAACGCCGTTTCCCGCATAAAGTCTGAAAAGATTAATAATGTAACTCATATCCTTTATTCCTGTTTTACCCTATGATTTATCTATCTATTAATTTTGTTATCCTTCTTCGTCCGGAAAATCTGTAGATAGCAAGATAACAAATTCTATTTTTACAGAAAAAGCACATAAATACCCGCCAGAATCACATTGGGTATGGCTGCCCCGCACATTTTAAGAGGCACCTTCAAGGAACGGGCGGCTATGGCATAAGTTAACGCCATGGCAAATAGAAGCAGGGGCATCAACGCTGCCGCCGAAAAAGAAGCAAGACAGCCTGCGCCCATGGTCAGATAAATTCCAACTAATTCCCGACTCTTACCATCTCCCGCATCCTGCCGGGAAACGCTTTGCATCAGTCCCAGAAAATAATAAAACAAACAGGGCACTAAAATAGCGCAAAACACCGCTTTCCCCTGCCAGCTTCTGAATAAAAGAAAGGCGCCGCTTGTCCTTGTGGAATAAAAACCGAAAAGATTCAAAACATTCATAAACAACAGGAAGGCATACGCTCCGGCGCTTTCCTTATCTCCTCCAAACAGCCGCTTTCCTAAAAGCCAGTAAATGTAATAACCCCATAAAAGCATAAGCACCGGTACAAGGGTATGGGCTAAAACAGTGGGATGCACATGAAAAAGCTTTCCCAACGCTGCCCACAGCATGGGAAGGGGCGAAAGCACATAATCCCCCCCGTCAGCTAATTCCATGGGATTTCCCGTGTAGGGAGAATAGGCAAACATCTCCCCCGTTTCATAGGCGGAAACAGCCAGTCCCAAATACCATGCATCGTCATCGTCCGTATGCCTGTAAAAAATTACCAGGATAAGCTGGAAAAGAATACAGAGAATGCACAAAACCCGCAATTTCCCGGCTAAGGCGCCAATATTTTTCCCTTCCGCTCCTGTTGCAGCCTCCTTTTCCCCATCTTTGCCATGCATCTGCCATGGCAGTCTTTTCATTTTCCAAAGCGTAAACACAAACAGGGCTATTGAAAAATGAAAGAAAACGATAACGCCCGAAAGACTTGCGTGTAAAAAAATCGCCGGCACGCAAATGATTTCAAATATACAAAAAAGGCTTAAAATAAAGCTTGCAATCGTCATGATTTTACCCTTGTCCTACTGTAATTTCAATCAGTGCTCCCTCTGTCGGTTCAAGAAAAATATGCATATATATCAAAACTGTGATATATATGCATATGATTCATTCAACAGTCCCTTGCATCAATCAAAGCCTACAGATTGTTGTAAGCGATTTCTTTTTCCACTAATTCCAAATCATTTTTGACCATACGTTCAACCAGTTCGTCAAACTTAATCTGTCTTTCCCATCCTAATACCGTATCCGCTTTTGCAGGATCCCCGATGAGGATATCTACCTCCGCCGGACGGAAGAAATCCGGATTAACCTTTACCACTACCTTGCCTGTAGCCTTATCCGTTCCAATTTCATTCATCCCTTCGCCGGAAAATTCAACTTCTATTCCCGCTTTGGCAAACGCCGTCTCCACAAACTCCCTGACAGTTCTTGTCTCGCCTGTGGCAACTACATAATCATCAGGCTTATCCTGCTGTAACATCAGCCACATAGCATAAACATAATCCTTAGAATGCCCCCAGTCACGCTTTGAGCTTAAATTACCCAATTCAACATGATCCTGCACACCCAGCTTAATTCTTGCTACGGCATCGGTAATCTTACGGGTAACAAATTCCTTTCCCCTTCTCTCGGATTCATGGTTGAAAAGAATTCCGCTGCATGCAAACATGTCATAGCTTTCCCTATAGTTTTTGGTAATCCAGTGACCATATAGCTTTGCCACTCCGTAAGGGCTTCTGGGATAGAAGGGCGTTGTTTCCTTTTGGGGAATTTCCTGCACCAGACCAAACATTTCAGATGTGGATGCCTGGTAAAATTTGCAGGCAGGCTTTACCATACGGATTGCCTCTAACATATTGGTAACGCCTAAGGCGTCAATCTGCGCCGTTGCCAGGGGCTGCTCCCACGAGGTAGCCACAAAGGACTGCGCCGCCAGATTATAAACCTCGTCCGCATCAGAAATCTTCATAGCGTTTACCAAAGATACCACATCAGTCATATCCGCATATATAAATTTAATTTTATCCTTAATATGCTCTACATTGCCATAATCCACAACGGATTTCCGTCTCATGATACCATATACATTGTATCCTTTTTCCAGCAACAGCTCCGCCAAATAGGAACCGTCCTGCCCATTAATTCCTGTAATCAATGCGTTTTTCATTCTTACCTGTTTCCTCCATAATATACAGTATAAACAACTGTGATAATTTTATTATAGAACCAAAAATAAATCAAGGCTTTCAGGAAAGTTCTTCCAATACGGCGGATTTTCCCGCAATTTTAAAATAAATATATGCCGTCATTCTGCTATATCACTTGATTTATCCATGGTTCTATACTAAAATGATAATGTTTATTCATTTCGCATGTAAGAGAGGAAGAATACATGAACAGCAAAAAATTTCTAATTACCGGTTTTTCCGGTTTTGTAGGCAGACATTTTCTACAGTATCTATATGAACGTCCGGAAACCTTTGAGGTATGCGGCATTGATATCAGGGAGCCGGTCTTTGACTGCTCCATATACAAAGATAAAATCAACATTCAGTTCAAGGAAGTAAATTTATTAAACAGGGATGAACTAAAAGCGGTTTTGACAGAATTCTGTCCGGATTATATCCTGCACCTTGCTTCCTTCAGCAGCGTTGCCTACAGCTGGCAGCATCCCGAAGACTGCTTTGTAAACAACACCAACATTTTCTTAAACCTTACAGGAGCGTTAAAAGAAGCGG
>N._stephensi_709_foregut__coassemble_199_pt1 | contig 24836 bp, 21 predicted proteins | sample N__stephensi_709_foregut__metabat2_low_PE_012 | metagenome-assembled genome bin N | reverse complement strand
ATATGCTTTTATCTGATTCTAACATTTGGTATGGTGTGTGTCAATATACGGTTTTCCATTTTGTTGTGTTTTATGGCAACACCTTTATCATAACCGAACTAAATAACTTTTTCATGAATTTATCACAATATTTTAATACTTCTGCAAGCCGGCTTAAATTTTTGCCTTTTTGTATACAACTCCAAAGATAATCATGACAACCAGTACATGAACTGCCATAACTTCCGGATGACTCTCCCTTACCAGCTCCTTTATCCCGCTCATTTCCCCTATTTTCCCCAAAGCATCCTGTATCTCATAGGAATATACAAATTTTGCTATTTCCCGTATCCTTTCATTAAATATGGAAAGCATGGGAAGAAAGGCAAAAACCATTGTTACAGGCACCGTAACAGAGGTTGCACCCATCTGGCTGCTGCTCATAAGACCGATAATGGCTCCTATGAATATACTGATGAAAACTCCTCCTGCAAAAATCAGGAAAAATGCGCCCATTCTCCACCCTTTATACTCTCCTGCACAGGCAAACACCAGACCTCCCGCCATACACAGTGCAAAAACATATACCCCGGTTCCCATAAAATATTCCCATGCCCTGACATTTGACATTCTAAGCATCCCAAGAGTCCCCGTTTCCTTTTCCTCTGAAATAATAGTGGAAATACAGGTGAGGGGCGCCATCCCCACATACATGGAGGAAAACAACAATACAAAAAAATGCTCCGGCATATCCTCTATTTCTATTGCATTTTCCATAATAACAGCCATAATGGGCAATAGAATAAACTGGATAAAAACCGCCTTATTCTTTATAGTGTCTTTTATCTGCTTTAAAAAAATTGTCCTGACCTTTCTCATTTTTCTTTACCTTTCCCAAACAAACCTGCCGGCACAGCCGCTTAGGGCTGTCCCCTTTTGCTTTAACGGTTTAAATTTGCTCCCGTCAGTTCCAGAAACACCTTTTCCAGATTTGGTTCTGTTGTATGTATTTCCGCTATCCTCTCCGTCAATAGAAGCTGCTTTATCTTCTCCGCCGCATCCGGGCCGTTTTGCAGCAATATTTTCCTGCCTGACTCTAACATAATACCAATCTGTCTTTGATGGTCATATTTGGCGCATACAGCTTTCGGCTTCCCACATTCCACAATTTTCCCCTGATACAAAAGCCCAACCCTGTCGCACAGTTTCTCCGCCTCTTCCATATTGTGGGTTGTAAGAAAAATTGTCGTTCCTTTTTCCTTCTGCTTTTCTATCATTCCATGGATTTCCTGCATAACGCCAGGGTCCAGTCCGGAAGTAGGTTCATCCAAAAAAAGCGCCTCCGGGTTATGAAGAATTGCCCTTGCAAACATCAGTCGCCCTCGCATCCCTTTGGAAATATCCTTGACCGCCCTCTTTTTTGCTTCATAAAGCCCCACGTCCCTAAGCGTCGCTTCTATCATTTCCTTTTCCACCCCGTAAATATCCGCAAATATCTTCAGATTATCATAACAGCTTAATCTTTCCCACAATCCCAGATTTTCCAGCATAATGCCCAGCCTGCTGTAAACCCGGTCATTCAAACGTCTTGTGTCCTCCCCTAACAGAACTGCCTTCCCTGATTTCTGCAAAAGCTGTCCCGTTAAAATTTTAACCAGCGTAGTTTTTCCTGCCCCGGAAGGACCTAAAAGACCGAATATTTCGCCTTTTCCAATTTGCAGCTCTATCCCCTTCAATACCTCATTTTCCCCAAATCCATGGGACACCTTCCTGATATCGACGGAAATCTGCATTTCTTCCATTTTTTCCATAATAATGTTTTTCCTTTCTTCAAAGATTATGATAAAATATCTCATATATCATCAGATGGATATCATTTAAAATTTCTTGACGGTAGATAGCAATCAGCTCCTTTCTGTATGATTGATTTTGACAACTTAATTATACCATTTGGAGATGATTGTTACTATAAATTTGGAGTGATAAAGAGGTTTGCCATGCCTCGCAAAACCGCAAAAATACTGAATGTGTAGAGTTTTGCTCATGGCTAATATCATCTAATGAGGAGGTTATACTAATGTACAAAAAAGTAAAACAGTATGCACAAAGCATCGGTCTTACTGTTGATGAAAGAGCCGGTCTGGCATATGGTCTTGTAAACGGCTACTTTGTCCTGATCAAGCAGCGTCCCAACACCTCGGCGGGACACAGCGTCTATTTATGGGCAAAGCCGGGCAATGTCCAGCCTGTTCCCGCCACCCTGGAGTATCTGAACCAGTGTTCATCCCGCTTTGAGTATCTTCAGTCCACATCCTATAACGGTGCAAAAATCACAGCCGAATTTCAGGGATTAGGGTTCCAATGGGGCAAAAAATACGTTCCCTGCCTGGACGGATTTTTAAAAGAAATAACGGGCTACTGCCAAAACAACGGTCTGATGCCCTGCTGTGAATCCTGCGGTACGGAATTTGGATTAAACCTGTATCAGGTAGACGGCGCAAGCCATATGTTCTGCTCCGACTGCTACAGTAAAGTATCCGGTCAGATACAGCAAAACACCGCCCTCAAAAAGCAGCAGGGAAGCGGAAATGTATTGGGCGGCATCATTGGTGCGCTGATAGGCTCCCTTCTGGGCGTAGCGGCATGGGTCCTGATTTACCAGGCAGGTTACATTTCCGCCTTGGGCGGTCTGCTTATGGTTATCTGTACCATGAAAGGCTATGAGCTTTTGGGCGGACGGCTGAATACCTTGGGCATTGTCATTACCTGCACCATATCCATTGCCATGCTCTTCGTCGCAGAATATCTTTGTCTTGGCATTGAGGTCTATAAGGTATATAACGAGCATACGCGGTTATCCATAAGTATTATGGATGCTTTGCAGGATGTTCCCACCTTCCTTACGGAGCCTGAAATTGCCGCAGCTATTTTTAAGGATGTTGCCATCGGACTTATCTTAATGGTAGCCGGCGCCTTCGGTACGGTAAAACAGACCTACAAAAGCAACACCGGAGCTGTCAACACCAGAATGGTTGCGCCTGTTACAAAAGCGCAGATGTAACACCTTGTATGATTTCTGGGGGATGCTTTCAAAAATCTGCATCCTCCAGTTTTTCTTTTGCCCGCCTAAGCCCTTCCTCCATTTTTCTGTTTTCCAGTTTTTCCTTCCACTTCATAATAAAAAGACTGACAATAAAGCAGATTCCGAAGGATATAAAAAACGCCAGCCATGCCTGCCACACGTCAAAGGGAAACCAACCGCAGAAATAAACCAAAAACACTACTGCCAGAATCACGCCGCCCAGCATACATAAAGTCCTTTTTAATATGGACATATTCGCGATTATCCTCTCCGAAAAGAAAAAGCTGCGAAGGCAGGCAATTACAATATTAAGCGCCAAAAACTGCCAGACAACACCAATAGGTATTCCTTTATTACCTAACGCAAACAACGTGGAAATTTCTTCCGCACTATTTCCTACAAGACTACTGAAAACTGCCATAGCCACCATGGAAAACCCAAAAGTGCAAAAAACCTGATTCCCGAAATCAAATATCGTTCTTCTCTCTTCCATACTATTTAACCCCCAATCTCCGTTTTAACTCCTCCGCATATTGTCTGGAAACCAAAAGCTTCTCGCCATTATCCATGGTTACCTGTATTTTCCTGTTTAAATCCGCCCGGAGAGATTCAATATGCCTTAAATTAATAATCATGGATTTTCCGCCCCGGAAAAATCCTATGCCGGACAACTGTTCCTCCAATTCATACAGCTTTAACGCTGTTTCATAGATTTTATCCTTTGTATAGATAAACGTCCTTTTATCCGTAGTGTCGATATAAAGCACCATATCCGGATCGAGAAAACAGGTTTCTCCCTCATAAACCCCTGTCAGTTTTTGCTCAAGCATCTTCAGCATGGCAATGACCTTTTCAAGCTCCGGCGTTAATCTTTTGCAATAAATATCTATTTTCATCTCCTCTATGGCATTGTCTGAATGAATCACAATTTCCAAACTCCCACTTCCTTTCCCACACAATATAGCAAAATCATTTATGTTCTACAACAGCAAGGTTCTTAAGCTGCCACTATTTGCTTCCAAGCTGCACTTATTGACATTTTCCATCCCTCATGATACAGTAGCGCTGTATCCGGTTCTTTTTGTAACACCGGCTTCCTTATTTATTTCATTCTTACAAGGAGATGAAGCTATGACTTTATGGGAATTGTTACTGATTGCGACAGGTCTTTCCATGGACGCCTTCGCAGTATCTGTCTGCAAGGGACTTGCCACAAAAGAAGTAAAGGTAAAACATTTTTTCATCGTAGGCTTATGGTTCGGGGGATTTCAGGCGCTTATGCCCGCTATCGGTTACTTACTCGGTTCCGGCTTTGAGCAATATATCTCTCGTTGGGACCATTGGATTGCCTTTATCCTGTTAGCTTTAATCGGAGGTAATATGATACGGGAAGCCATGTCAAAGGATGAAGAGAACCACAACGCTTCCTTCTCCGCCAAAACCATGCTTGTCATGGCGGTTGCCACAAGCATCGATGCCCTGGCAGTGGGCATAACCTTTGCACTGCTTCCGGATGTCAATATCATTGCAGCCGTTTCTTTTATCGGCGTTATTACCTTTGTGTTGTCAGGAGCAGGATTAAAAATCGGGAATGTTTTTGGCATTAAGTATAAATCAAAGGCGGAGTTTACGGGCGGACTTATCCTTATATTAATGGGTATTAAAATTCTGCTGGAGCATCTTGGGATTTTACCATAAGACAAAAAACAGGCTGTATGGTAATGGAAACCTCCATTCTCTACCATACAGCCTGTTTATTGTTTTAAAACCCGTAATCCTCTATGACTTTCTTTTTCCGAATAACCTTATCAGCTTCAGGAATAAATTAATGAAGTCCAGATATAACTCAAAAGCGCCATACAAAGCCAGAGTCAAAACATTGCTGCCATCGGATAATACTGCAAGATGTTTGATTTTCTGGGCATCATATGCAGTCAGTCCCACAAAAACCAATACGCCGATTGCACAAATAACCGTATCCATCATACTGCTCTTAATCAGAAACAGGTTTACAAAGCTGACAATGACAATACTTATCAGCGCCATCATCAAGATACTGCCCACATTGGTTAAATCCCTTTTGGTAACCAGCCCATACACAGCCATAATACCAAAAACCGCCGCCGTTGCCAGAAAAATAATAGTAATGGACGCCGTTGTAAAAACAACAAACAAAATAGAACAAAGTACACCTGTCAAATACGAATATGCTGCAAAAAGGACGCCTGCCACTACCGCATGATTTTTGGAAATCGCCCAGTTAGAAACCATGGCAATCGCCAGTTCCGCAAACAGCAGAACAATAAAACCGCTGCCTGTCAGCATCCTATACGCCAGTACCGGAGAAGTCGTAAGGGATGCAACTGCCGTAATAACCAATGCCACTACCATAAACAGGAATGATTTTGCCACAACCTCCTGCGACGCAATGGTCTGGTTGCCAAAGGAATTTTGATACTGTGCCTGGTTCCCATAATAGTAATTTTCGTCATAATTGACATGATTGTAACTGCCTGTACCATTGCCGTAATAATTGGCATTATGATAACTGTTCGTGCCATCGTCGTAATGATTCCCGGTATAATTGTAATCTTGATTCTGATAGTTATCAGTTTGATTGCCCTGATTGTTATTGGGATTATATGTCTGCATCACTTTTCCCCTTTCTTTAAAGATAGCATACTATTTGCTTCCTAAAGAATAGCACATCATCATTTTCTTTGCAAGAATTATATGACTATATCCTATTTCCCTGTATCTTATTTCATAAATATACCCTGTTCCCTTTTAGTATAACCGGATTTTTTATAAAATTCCGTCCGTGACCCGCACCCGGAAATTCCCGTCCTCCTGCCTGTAAAAATAAGCATACCACACAATGTTTTCCACATTCTGCCACTGATTTTTCATGACATGGAAACGCTCCCCAAAAAAGTGCCCCTTTCCATCCGAAAACTGAAGATAATCGCCGTCCGCATCAGAATCCTTGTGATAATAATACACTCTTACCCGGTAAACATCATGAGTTTTCAAATATTTATATTCCCTTTTGCCCGCACAGCTCATGCGGAATACGGCAACACATCCCGCACCAAACAAAAAGAACAGGAAAAGCCCAAACAAAGCAGCGCCGATTCTTCTAAAGGACGCAGAATCCATTACCTCCAAAGGCATCCGCAGACTGCTTAAAGCCGCTGTCGCCAGAAACAGTGCGAATATCTTCTGGAACGGATGGCTTTTATGAAGCTCAAATTTTTTGATATAGTGCTCCTTCTCCTCCGGGGACAAACATACCTTATCATCCATCTGTCCTAACAGCTCATAGGAGGCATATTCCGGCGGCTGTCCCCGCACCTCCTGCCTGTCACAGATTGCATTGTATACTCTGTATGCAGTGATTATGCCTGCAAAATGCCCTTTTGCATCCTTAAAACAGAGCTGCTCCGGACCAAAATCCTTGCCTTTTACCTTCCATTCATACTTTCCATAGCGGATATACAGCCATTCCCCGTCTTCTTCAACCTGAAATTCCGATAAATCCTGCGCCTCCCTTGCAACGCCCGGCAGAAACCAAAAGCCGGTATAAAAACAAAACGCCGCTACCAATAAAAGCCCATAGCCGTGAGGCACCAGAAATACGTGATTCATAAGGAATACATAGGAATAATCCCCATCCGGGGAGTAAAAAGAAAAATAGACCGCCAGAAAGCCCACAAGGGCAAAAACAAACATGCCGATAAAAATTTTATAGCATTTATTTTTCCATAACCTTTTATAATATTTCATACTGCGGCTCCTTTGTTGTTTTGCACCGGAAAACAATCCGGCAGAAAACCATGGTACTTATACACTCTTTTATAATAATACCGCCTAAGACTTCCGGAGGTTGCAGCATTTATGCCTTTGTCCCCGCCGGTCCTCTTTCCAGGATTTTCCTGATAGTGCACAAAAACACGGTTCCACAGACAACCGCCGCAATGGCATCGGCGCTGCATTCCGCATAATAAATACTCATCACATGATTGGTAACCATGGGAAAAATAATTGCAAAGGGCACTAACAGGAATACCTTCCGAAGAAGCGCCATAAAGAGTGATATTTTTGCCTGCCCCAATCCCATAAAGGTAGTCTGGCATCCCATCTGTATGCCAAAAATAAGCATTCCCGCCACAAAAACGGGCATAACCTGACGTACCACCCCGGTTAATTCTACATCATCGGTAAAGATACGGGCATACATCCCCGGCAGGAGCATTGCCGACAGGGTAATGCAAAAGGAGGCCGTCGTCGTAATCCCGATAATCCTTTTATAAGTCTTTTTCACACGTTCTATATTTCCTGCCCCGTAATTATAGCTTAAAATAGGCTGCACGCCCTGGGTAAAGCCGGATATGGGCGTATTGATTAACTGCATGACGCTTTGGAGAATGGTCAAAGAACCTACGTAAACATCCCCGCCATACTTTTGAAGCCCGCTGCTCAATACAACGGAAATCAGGCTTTCCGTACTCTGCATAATAAAAGGAGAAACGCCAAGCGCCGCTACGCTGCCGATGATTTTAAAGTCCGGCTTTAAATATTCCGGGTGTATGCGCAGGGACGTCTTCTTAGAGCTTAGGAACCGTATGGTCCACAAGGCGCTGGCAAACTGGGAAATAATGGTCGCCAAAGCCGCTCCCCTTACTCCCATTTTTAGTACAAAGATAAAAACCGGGTCCAGGGCAATATTTAAAACAGCCCCTATTAACACCGACAGCATGGCAATCCGGGATTGTCCCTGTGCCGTAATAAATGGATTCAGACCAATCACAATCTGTACAAAAAGCGTGCCAAGGAGATAAATCCGCAGATATGCCCCTGCATAGGGATAGGTCACATCACTTGCCCCAATCAAATACAGAAAAGGCTTTTCTATGAAGAAAAACAGAATCATCAGCGTTACCGAAAAAAAGCAAAGCATGGTAACCGCATTGGATAAAATCGTCTCCGCACGTTTTTTATTCCCCTGTCCCATGGCAATGGCTGCAAGGGGTGCGCCGCCTGCACCTACAAAAGCGCTGAATGCAGAAATCAGCATAATAATGGGAAGGGTCAGCCCTACGCCCGTAAGCGCCTCCGGTCCCACCAGATGCCCGATATACATCCTGTCCACAACATTATATAAAAGATTGATGACCTGGGCGATTAAGGTGGGAATCCCCATGGATAAAATAAGCTTTCCTATCTTTTCCGTTCCCAGTTTTTCTTCTGACTGCGCCATGCTTCCACTCCCGTATTCCAAATATTACTTCATTTATTTTATTCTTTTACCGGGAGTCCTGCAATAGCGATTCAATCAATATTTACTGCATTATCCACCATGCAGGAAATGCGGTTTACGGTTCGTCCGGAGGAATCCCTGTAATATACCGTAATCTCCATTGCCGTATTTTTATTGTTCAGCAAATAATCCACGCAAAAATCTTGATAATACAACCCCTTTACCATCTCCCCGATATACGCCTCATCCGTTGTTTCCTTTTCCCATTCCAGATAGCGCACATCATACAAAATGCCCCGGGTCGTCAGATATTTATCCATGACAATCTTCGTGACCGGGTAGTCCTCTATGGTTTTCTCCCCATCGATGCCATAGTCCGAAAGAACCTCCAGCACTCCCGTAAAGCAAGGATAAATATACCCTATGGCATCTCCCTGGTTTTTTGTGGAGCAAAAGGTCAAACAGCCTATGGGCGTCTGCTTTCGGATATCGGAAAAAGCAAGCTTCATAAAATCCGCCTTATAAGTCTCCCACAATACCTGCCGCTCCTGTTCGCTTAAATCCAGCACATAAGTCTCCATCCCGTTGGACCAGTTGATTTCATAATACTTCAAGGAATCCAGACGGAGCGCGGCATACATTCCTTCCTTAAATTCCGCCCCTTGAAAGATTTCCTCAAATTCATCTATATAAAACCAGGGGACTTCATACCGGTAATATTTTGTGCCGCCGTTTTTTAACCGGCATTTTACCAGAAGCTCATAATTTTCCGTTTCTGCATCTTTTGCGCTTTGTCTGTCCCCACAATTCTTCCCAATCCATTCCCAGGCGTTTGAAAGCTCTTCTTTCGTCAAGTCCATATTGGATAAGACTTCCCCTGGCTCATCCCCGCTGCCCAATGCCGTCAGGGCAATGCCCATGGACTCTACAGCATCCTTATCCGGAAACTGTCCCGCCACTCTTCCGCCCAGCCAGCAAATGCCCACCACAGCAGACATCAGGGCAAATTCCCCAAGCAGATGCCACTTACCCGAAATGAATTTTTTAATATCACATGCAGCCAGGACATTTACCAGACCATGTATAACAGGCACACCGCATACAATAGAGAAAATTGCCAGTCCCACCGAGAAAGTCCCTCTGGAAAAAACCTGAAAAACGCCCATAAACCAAAGCGCCGCCAGAAAAACACAAACATAACGCACAATCCATTCAACAAACCGGAAGGAAAACATTCTGCGCTTTGCTTCCACCGGGCGTCTGGCAAAAAGAATACCATTTATCACTATCAATAGAAAAACCGCCACCGCCAGAAAGAAAATGTAGGGAAGATGCTTTTCCGGATTCCATAAAGCGCCGTCTGCATATTCATCAATTCCTGTAACATTCTTTAACAGAGCAAGAGGGGAAAAATATCCCTTCAGTCTTTCCAGCGTTTCAGAACGGTAAAAGGCAGGAATACAGATTTTCATCAATTTCTCAGCCAAATAGAAGCCCCAGCCGGGTCCAAATAGAAAAAGAAGGAGCAATGCCCCTGCATATTCTACATTTTGTGTCAGAAGAACAGCAAGCATGGACAGCCCGTTCAATAACAGCCAGCCCAGAATTAAAACCCCACAGCTTATCCACATGACAGAAACGCTGTCCTCATAGCTGCAATATCCCATAGAAAGGGATAGCCGAAAGAAAATTACCTTGCAGATTACTGCCGGAACGGAAAAAATCAGAAAATTACTCCATAATCCTGCAAAAAAAAGCTGATATCTTGAAAAAGGCAGGCTGAAATACAAATCGCCTCTTCTGCGGGAATACAGATAGGGAAAAGCCGTAATTCCCATAAGAATCCCCAAAAGAACCATTGCCGTAAAAAAGGAAGTGTTTCCCGCCCCTACATAAAGGCTTCTGGCTTCCCCTGCCGGTATGGTTATTTTGACAGCAAATAAGAGACAGAACATTCCCAGTATATACCAGGTTATTAGCACCAGCCACAGCTTACTCTTTAAATCTTCCCATAAAAGCCCGGCAAACATCTTTCCCTTTTTCATGCTTCCTCCACAGTTTCCGTCATCAGGTCATTCCATTCCTTTTCCGTCAAAATTTTCCCTTTATGTAAAAATCCTTTCTCCGTGCAGATTTTATCCAACTCCTCCAGATAGTGGGATACTATGAGGATTGTTCTTTTCCCGCCTGCTGCCGCACCCTGCAAAAGCTTATTTACCGTCCTCCTGACCTGGGGGTCCAGTCCGTCAAAAATCTCATCGCATAACAGATACTTTGTGTTGGCACAAATTGCTGCGGCAATAAACATCTGCTTTTTCATCCCCTTTGAAAAAGAATCTACCAGGGCGGTTTCCTCCAGCCGGAACTGCTCAAGGAGATAACGGTATTCTTCCATTTCAAAATTTGGGTAAAAGGTCTTATAAAAATTGCCGATTGTAAGGGGCGTCGCATTTTTTTCATAATATTGGTCGTCCGGCATATAAAAAAGCGTCCCTTTTGTCTCTGCGTCAGGAAGCCTTCTTCCGTCTATCCTGATTTCCCCTTCATCCGGTCTGTATATGCCTGCTATCAGGCGCAAAAGAGTGCTTTTCCCCGCTCCGTTCTCCCCAACCAGCCCATAGACTGCGCCATCGGGAATCGTAAGGGATACCTGATAAAGACAGGTAAAATTGTCATATTTTTTCGTCATATCACAGATTTCAATCATCGCCGTATTTTTTCCCCGGATTCTTTTCTTTATTCCATAAAACAATCTGTTCCTTAGCCCTGTTGTATTCGTCCAGAGATACTCCAAGCCCTTCACAGGCGCCTTGCAAATCAACATGAAAATTCTTCATTGCCGCCTCTACATTTTCTATCAGGGTATGCGCCCTGCCCTGCTCTATTCCCTGCTCCAATCCAATCTCAAGAATATTCATCCTCACAGCCTCCCATTCTTCTGATTGTTTTACTTCTTTTACAATGTTGTCCAAATCCAAAATCCGTTTATCCTTCCATATACCGTGCACTTCTCCGACCTTAATCCATATAATAATATAAAATATTACAGAATACAACAAGGTGGGACTATGAGTCATAATTGTCAGTTAAGCAATGTTTCCAAAGCTTATATAAAATCTTTCCAATGCATATTAAACGATATGGTTCAGGGCATGACGTGCGCTGAACTTACAAACAGTATTTCCTACAATTTCATAGTGCAGATGATACCCCATCACAAAGCTGCCATACAGATGTCTGAAAATCTCCTGCAATATACAACGGATATCCCTTTGCAGAATATTGCACTGGACATTGTCAGGGAGCAGACCGAAAGCATTGCATGCATGGAGGAAATCTTATGCGGCTGCGGCAGGGTAAGAAACTGCGAACAATGCCTGGGACGTTATCAGGCTAAAATGGGATGCATTATGCAGTCCATGTTTTCCAAGATGAAGGAAGCCGAAACAACAAACGATATCAACAGCACTTTTATGCGTGAAATGATTCCCCATCATGAAGGCGCCATCGAAATGAGCAAAACCACCCTACAATACGATATCTGTCCGGGACTCATACCGGTCCTAAACTCCATTATTTCTTCCCAGGAAAAAGGGGTAAAACAGATGCAGAAGCTTTTGCATGACTGCTGCACCTGCTAAGCTGCCAAAAATGATTGGTTACCGTATTTCACTTGCCGCCGTGTAATAGCGGTAGTAAATTCCATGCAAATCCATTAACTCCTGATGGTTTCCTTCCTCCACAATACCCTCCTGGGTCAAAACCAGGATTCTGTCGGCATTCTGGATACTGGATAACCGGTGGGCAATGGTCAGGGTAGTCCTTCCTTTTGCAAGGGCATTTAAGGATTTTGCTACCGCAAATTCACTTTCATTATCCAGGGCGCTCGTGGCTTCATCCAGAATGATAATAGAGGGATTTTTCAAAAATACCCGGGCAATGCTGATTCTCTGCTTCTGTCCGCCGGACAGCTTGACGCCCCTTTCCCCCACATAAGTATCGTATCCTTCCTTCAGCTCCTCTATAAATTCATGAGCGCCAGCCTTTTTTGCCGCCTCCACAACCTCACTTCGGGAAGCCCCCGGTTTCCCGTAAGCAATATTTTCAAATACCGTGCCTGAAAACAGATACACCTCCTGCTGTACCATGCCGATATGCCCTCTCAGGCTTTTGAGCGCAATCTTCCTAATGTCCATACCATCTATGGTTATGGTGCCGCAGGTCGTATCGTAAAAACGCGGAATCAGGTTGCAAAGCGTTGTCTTCCCTCCGCCGGATGGTCCTACAATGGCAACCTTCTCCCCCTGCCTGATAGAAAGATTCAAGTGCTCAAAGACCTGGTTATGGTCATCGGGATACTCAAAGGTAACATCCTCAAAACAAATATCGCCCTCCAGCTTCTCTACAGACACAGCGTCCGGCTCATCAAAAATCTCAATATCCGCATCCATAATCTGCAAAAACCGCTCGATTCCTGTCATACCGCGCTGGAACTGCTCTGCAAATTCAATAATCCTGCGGATGGTGGCAATCAGCGTCGTCACATACAAAAGATACGCCACCAAATCTCCCGGACTGATAAGCCCCTTCACGAGGAAAATGCCGCCGGCAAGAATGACCGCCAGATACATAATGCCGTCAAAAAAGCGGGTGGTGGTCTGGAAACCCGCCATATAGACGTAAGTCTCCTTTTTTATATCCAAAAAACTGATATTATCCTTTTCAAATTTTGCCTTTTCCATCTCTTCATTGGTAAAAGCCTTGACTACCTTCTGCCCTAAAAGGCTGTCCTCAATCCGGGCGTTTAACTCTCCTATCTGATTCCTCTGCTTGGCAAACGCCTTCTTCATCCGGCGGTTTAAGCCCATACAGGTAAAAAGCATAACCGGCACAATGATAAAAATAATGACCGTCAGCAAAAGATTAATACTCCCCAGAATGATAAAACCTCCAAGGGCTTTGACAAAAGCGATAAAAAACTCTTCGGGACAATGATGGGCAAATTCCGTCACATCAAACAGGTCGTTGGTAATCCGCCCCATAATCTGCCCCACTTTGGTGTTATTATAGTAGGTATTGGAAAGCTGCTGCAAATGACTGTAGGCGTCCCTTCGCATATCGGTTTCTATTTTTGCGCCCATCACATGACCCATGTCAGCCATATAAAAATTCGCCAGGCAGTCTATCACGCGCAGTCCCAGATACAGCAAGCCCAAAAGTCCCACCGTCCTTACCGTAAGAGTCATAACCTTTGCCAATGCCTGGTTGGTAATATAGCGCATAATCAACGGCAGCACAAGCTCGCAGATTGTAGTCAAGGACGCACAGAACAAATCAAAGACCATGGTTTTTATATAAGGTCTGTAATAAGGGATAAACCGTTTCATCAATTCTTTTGTCGCATATTCTTTATTTTCCGTCATAGCCCGTGAAAGCTCCTTTACCTTTTTCGCTGTTTTATCATTGTAGCAGATTTTCTTCTTTTAGAAAATATGTTTATCCCTAACACTCTTTTCGACAGCAAAACATAAAATATATCAAACCAACGGATAAGGACTTTCTACTATGTATTTATTTTTTGGATGTTTTTTTCTGGTACTGCTTTTCTTTTTCTGCATCAACCACTTCCGCAGGAAAAGAATCATCAAAAAAATCTGCTCTATGTCTATGGATGAAAAATGCCGTCTGTTAGAGGGTCTCATAGAGCCTTTCGGATATTCCTACATTCCCACCCAGGATATTTTCAGCACCCGCATTGACGCCTGGCAGAGAAGCTTTGGCTACTGCCATCTCTACGATGAGGCAGCCCCGTATTTTAACATGGTCTTCGACTGCCTTCCCATCTATTTCAATTATCAGGGACGCACATGGATGATTGAACTGTGGAAAGGGCAGTACGGCATCAATAGCGGCTGTGAAATCGGCGTTTACTATGCGGACCGCATACTGGAGGAGGAAGAATTGGAAGAGGAATTATTCCAATGCGCCGATGATGAAAATATGCTGCAATTATATTTTAACCTATATATGGGCGGAAAAAACATGGCGCATCTGCGTAAGGTGCACTGGTGGCTGACCGCTTTCTCCATGGGATGCTTCTCCCACCCCTCCGCTTTGACCATGCGCGCTTCCATTACACTGGAAAATGATGAAATGGCGGACGCCTTTACCGAGGGGCTGATAAAAGCCGGTTTCCAGCCACGGGATATCCGCAGCTGCTGCCATACAGTTTCCTTTACATTCGGAGAATCCCCAAAGCGTTACAGTCTCTTTAAACGCTTCCTGCGAAGGACTGCCCAGTGCATGAATCATTTCTGGTGCAGGGTTTACCTATGGGTTACCAGACCCTTTACTCTTTCCGCAGACAGACTTCTTTACCTGTACTACTATCTGCCTTTTGCCTTCCGCAAAATGCTTCGCATCAGAAAATACAAAGGAAGCCGGAAACGGAGGAAAACAGCATGAGTTATTATTCCCGCCTTTCCAAATCATTTGAGGGAGCCTTACGGCTCCCTCTCAATAACTGTACCCGGTATGTGATTATCAGCGACTGCCACAGGGGCACAGGAACTACCAATGACAATTTCCTGAAAAACCAGAATCTGTACTATGCCGCCCTCAGCCGCTATTACCGCCAGGGCTATACCTATATTGAACTTGGCGACGGAGATGAACTCTGGGAAAACCGCAGCATGCAGCAGATTATTGACGCCCACGACAATGTATTCGAGCTGCTTTCCCTTTTTCATAAGAAAAACCGCCTGTATATGCTGTACGGCAATCACGACATCCTGAAAAAGAACCGGCGCTGCAATGAGAAACTCTGCTATACCTTCCACTGCCGTTCCTGCGGCAGCGCTTACTGGGAAAAACAACCGCTCCTGCCCGGCATGGTATTCCATGGCGGCATTATCCTGGAAAACGACGCCCCCGGTTCCAGGGACGTTTACTTAACCCACGGACACCAGGCGGATTTACTCAACTCCACACTCTGGCGCGTTAACTGTTTCCTGGTCCGGTATCTTTGGAAACCCTTAGAGCATTACGGCGTTTTAGACCCTACCAGCGCCGCCAAAAACTATACCAGGAAACGCAAGACAGAAGAACGCCTTGCACACTGGGCAAAACAGGAGGATCATATTTTAATCACGGGGCACACACACCGTCCTGCACTTTCAGAGGAAGACACTTACTATTATAACAGCGGAAGCTGTGTCCATCCCTACAGCATTACCTGCCTGGAAATTGAAGGAAAGCAAATCCGGCTGGCAAAATGGAGCTTAAGTACCGGGAACGACATGGGGCTTTATGTAGCCAGGGAAGAACTGGCAGGACCGGTTTCTCTCCAATAAGTCCTGCCAGCGCTTTATCCCTATTTTTTAAGCCATCTGCCCATACATTCCATCAGCTGTTTTAAATCCAGCGGCTTTGCAATATGCTCGTTCATTCCTGCCCTTTTGCTTTCAATCACATCATCCACAAAGGCATTTGCCGTCATGGCAACTATGGGAATCTGCTTTCCGTTCCTCTTTTTGCTTCCCCGGATTGCCCTTGCCGCCTCATAGCCGTTCATGACCGGCATCTGGATATCCATAAAAACAAGGTCAAAATACCCCTCTTCCACTTCCTCGAACCGCTCCAGGGCAAGCCTGCCGTTTTCAACACTCTCCACAATAACGCCGGTGCTTCCTATAATTTCCTCCGCAATTTCCCGGTTTAATTCATTATCCTCAACCAAAAGCACCCGCTTCCCGCTATAGTCCGCTTCGGAAAGCGCCTCCGCCCTGGAAATCGTCTCATTTTCTGCTCCGCCTGTCAGCTGCTTGAACAGATAAACCAGCTTGGAACGGAACAGGGGCTTTGAAATAAACCCATCCACGCCGGCTTCCCTGGCTTCCTCCTCTACCCTGCTCCAGTCATAGGAGGAAAGAATAATAATGGGCACATCCGGTCCCACCTGTTTCCGGATTTCCTTTGCCGTAGCGATTCCGTCCATATCGGGCATCTGCCAGTCCAGTATGACGGCAAAGAAATCTTCCTCCGCCTCGTGGGCGTCCTTCACGCATTTGACAGCCTCCCTGCCGCTTAGCACCCACTGACTCTTCATGCCCAGCTCATCCAATACCTGGCAGGCAGCCTCACAGGAATCCTTATCGTCATCTGCCACTAACACCGGCAGGTTCACAAACTGTTCTACATCAGGCGCCGATGCATCCTGCTGCTTCAAAAATACCGTTACCGTAAACTGGGAGCCTTTTCCCAGTTCACTCTCCAGAGTAATGGTGCCGTTCATCATATGGATAATATTCATGGCGATTGCCATGCCAAGCCCCGTTCCTTCAATCTTGCTGACTCGGGAATCCTCTGCCCGGCTGAAAGGCTCAAATATTTTTTTCTGGTATTCCGGGGACATGCCGATGCCGTTATCCCGGAAGATAAACTCATAGCATCCGTATCCGGGCAGCTTGGAAGGCTTCTCTCCAATTTCCAGCTCCAGCTTCCCGCCGTCAGGCGTATATTTTACCGCATTTCCCAGAATATTCACAAAGACCTGCTGTAATCTCATGACGTCCCCGATTACCTCTTCGTGCTCCACGCCGCCGATATGGATTCTCAAATCGTGGTGCTTCTCCTGCACGGAAGGACGGATAATCGTCAAAAGATTTTGTATCAGGGCGGGAAGAAGAAATTCCTCTTCCTCCAAAGCGATTTTCCCCGACTCTATTTTGCTCATATCCAGCACTTCATTAATCAGGGAAAGCAGATGCTTACTGGATATGGTAATTTTATTCAGACAGTCCGCCACCCGCTCCTGCTCGTTCAAATGGGTCCCCGCTATGGCAGTCATGCCAATAATGGCATTCATGGGCGTGCGGATATCATGGCTCATCCTGGACAAAAACTCGCTTTTGGACGCATTGGCACGGGTCGCTGCCTCACACGCCTCCCGCAGCGCCTGATGCTCCTTTTTTTCCTTTTCCTTACTGTCCGTTACATCCAGGGCGGTATAGATTGCAGTCTTTGGCACTCCATCCTCAGACTCCGAGAGAATGACCGTCGCCCTGACCCAGCCGTCCTCTGCGAAGGAACCGTCCGCTCCTGTCTTAATCCTCCGGTATTCCACAGTCTGAAGGGGATTCGTTTCATCCAATACCGCCAGCAGATTGCCATAATCCATCTTCTCCAGATACTCTTCCCTGTCATCAGGATGGACAAAATGTGCGGCATAGGTACGGATTCCATCGGCATAATTATTTTCCGCACCCAGGACCTCGCCTACGGCATCCATCTGCTTAACCATACGGAAGGTTCCCGCCTTTAAGTCCATATAATAGGTGGCAAAAAATAAGCTGCTCAAACTGTAAATAATATTCGCCCTCTCGGTCTTTGCCTTCTTATCCTCCGCCTCTTTCTGCTTTTCTTTCGTAATATCCCTTCCCAGTATATTTACAAGCACCGTTTCCTCCTGGTGGATAAAAAAGATGCGCTCCTCCACCCATTCCGTCTTGGAATGCTTTACCCGGTACTGACATACTAACTCATGGCAATCCTCCATCTCATTTGCCCTTTCCCTGAGACTTTCCAGGGAAAGAAAGCTTTTAAACCTCTCAATGTCCTCTTCATAAATCACTTCCCGGACAGCCTTTTCAATATAATAAGCATAATCCCCCCGGCGCACCCTGCTCCCATCGCTTCTTAAATAAATACGCTCACACATACCCGTATCCAGGTTCACGGTATTGAGCACATCAAAGCTGGACTTGACAATGACAGCCATCCGCTTATCATTCTGAAGATTCATCTCCTCCAATTCCAGCCCTTTCCCGTAAACATCCTGGACGTCCTTCTCGTACAGCACAACCATCTGGTTTGTCTCCGAATAGTCGGCGTCCGGGACAATCTCCGCAGTATACCACCGATATCCGTCAAACGCCCTGCGCCTGTAGGTACAGACCAACACATGCTGATCCTTCCTCATTTCCTCCCGAAGGACTTCTATATCAAGAAACTTACAAAACCGCTCCACGTCGCCTGCATAAATATTCCCGCTGTCGATTAAATCCTTTACGCTTTGGGAGAGTCTATCATTTTGCAAATCCGTATACTTCCTGTCCTCCGGACTCATCTTCACAACTTCATAAGTATCCGTAGTCAGGTTGATTTTTAAAATTTTGTTATAAGCATTGCTGACCGCCTCTACATGAGGCATAACGGTAATCAAAAATGCCGGCAGGGACTCCTCCCAGGTAATCCGCGCCGCCGTAATATCCACAATCTTCCCAAAGGGATTGTTGTAATTTACCGTTGTATATTCTTTCCTGCCGCCTATGTAAATAAGCGGGCAGTTGGTACAGGCTCCCGCCCAGATTTCATGGCAGACCAATCCCTTCTGAATGCCGGGATATACATCCTTTACCCGTTGGTTGTAATACAGAATCCGGTGGTCATCCTCCCTGATAACATAGACCCCTATATTCTGCATAGAATTTAATACCATTTCATAATCGCGAAGTTCCATGCCTTCATCCCCCAAACACCTTTTTATATTTAATTTTATTCTAACATAAAGAAGAAATGAAATCTACAATTCCCTTCTTTCATTCCTTCTTATATCGACAATTTGCGCCTCCGGTTTGTCCACAGCCTCCCGTATCATATTGTAATTATTTTCTGGTATATAACGATACTGCCATTTCTTCATTATAATTTCTTTTTCCCGCCATTTGGAGCACGAATATCTTCTATCTCATGTATAAAAACTATAATAAGATGTGCATCCTCCTTACCGGGTTTATCCGCCTTCCCATTATTTAATACCAGCTACGCCGATTTTAAGAAAATTATGGAAATGGAATACTAATATTCACCTTATTCCAAATAATAGTATAACGCAAAGGTACCTTGTTTTGACTTAATATAGTTATTTTGTTGGAGAAATAAATTTATTGATGGTAGGAGCCACACGGTCTGAACCAACTGTCCTGCCACCCTTACGGATTAGGTTGGGAGAACCTTGGGTAACAAACGGCGTGTTTTCAGGGGGTTCAGTTATCATATTTTCTAAAAATATTGATTTTCTCTGTGCTTTCAGAATTTTTGCAGCCAATTTGTAGCCACGAAAACTTTAGTCGAAACTTCACTCAAAAAAATGAGCGAAGTTTGTGTTGTTAATTCTAAAGCTTTTTTTGTAGGCTTTAGAGCTTTAGAATCTAAGCTTTGGAAATCATCACTACTCTCCAAGCCACCCACATATTTGATCTCGTGAAAATCTTATGAATTTCACGAGATATACTTGACGAACTATTCCCTCAAATTGAATGTTTTTAGGTAGCCCTTTCTATTTTTCACGAGATAATCGCAAGATACCCTAACTCATTTGTTTCTTTAGAGCATCCATCGCTACCTGCAGTTGAGTCAAAAATTCTACACTCTCAATTCCTGTAGTATATTTGGTAGATGGTCCATTTCCGATTTTTCTAATAAGTTTTTCATCCTCAAGTATTTTTATGCTATTTCGTACCCGATATTCAGTGTATTCTTAATAGCATTAACTGATTGTGCCTGATTGCTTTTCACAATATATCTCAGCACGCTTTTTTCATCTGATGCTAAATCCGGATATGAGTCTACTAAATCAATATTCCAAACTTTAAGCTCCGTCCTCTCAAGGTTTGTTAGTATTTCCGGTCTCTTGTAGTCATTTTGCATAGCAATTTTATATATCAAGGGTCCCCCAAAGCCTTGTCTTTCAGATACACCTAATAATCGGAATAATTTCATTTCTTGGTCTCGAATCGCCTCCAAGAAAGAATTGCTGCGGTAAGATAAGCATTTTCCCCGGATTTATAAAACTAAACCAACCATCATAAACATCTATTTTAACAGATGGATACCCTTGCACATAATCAGCATGCGCCAAGCAATTAACAAGACATTCCCGAATAGTTTCATCAGAATCTGACAGAGGAAGTCTTTGCTGTTCACTATCTAAGGCAAAGGACTCTTGCAATAATATCTTTATCTTTTCGTATACAATATTGTAAAAATTGTATAGATTCATTTCATAATCACTTGGCTCATCGTCCGATACACGGTCCGACCACCTTGGATTATTTCCCCTATTAAAAAAATCTAAATGAAAATGTGGGAATATCTCTTTAATAGAGTTACATTTGCCTAAAAATAATAATGTTCCTCGGATACTAATAATTCCTCCAAAGACCGTACATTAAGTTCCTCTACCAGTGAACTATTGCTTTCTCTGATAAAATCCTCAAGATACCCCTGCCTATATGCTCCATAGATGCCCGATTATTAATGCGGTCAATAAATGGTATAAACGCAAATTTTTCAAAAAGTTCCGCTACCTCACTCTGTTTGGCTTCTACTGTAAGCGATGCCGGACGATTCCAATATTTCATTGTGCAATCTTGCTCTTTCCCTGCTTCCTTTTTAGAATAAACGTCCACAGGTGCTTGATATGGTCCCGCATTACCCGTTGCACACTTCAAATATACCAAATTTACCCCTTGATATTCCACAATCTCAATCTTTGGAATATAACGAGGCTCAATTTTGTTACAGTATTGAAATATTCTCAGTTGAATATCGTCAAGTAATTCGTCTGGTTACACCTACCGGCGGCAAGATTGGAATTCCGTTTTCTGTTTTTACACCAATCACAAGATATCCGCCGTCCACCCCTGTGATATCATTCGCATAGCCGCATATTGTATGCACAATTTCTGATGGATTAAAGCCTTCTTTATATTCTATCCGATTTTGTTCTACTTTGCATCCTACTAACAGAGTTTCTATTTTAATTGGAATCATATAATCATCTCCATAGTTATATATACAATTAAATTGGGGAAACGGCATTTACCCAATTTAAATCTACTTATAATTTGTCGTGTCTTCCACAGCATTTCTTAAACTTTTTGCCTGAACCACATGGGCAGGGATCATTAGGATAAATTTTCTTAAAAGAATTATCTGCCTGTCCAAACACATCACTTTGTCCAAAATTGGCTGGAATCATTGATGCGTTACTATTAAGGTCAATACATATTCCCATTTCTTTCAACTCTTTCGCTGCACTTTTCAAAAGTTTCGTTGCATCTGAGCTTCCGGGAACAACTATCGGTCTTTGGGAAAAACAGCCTTGTTCTATTGCCTTTTGTATCATTTCGTTCGGCTTATGCCCTCTATGTATTTGCATTCTGGTGTTATTATTTAACTCTTGAAGAAGTTGAATAAACTGTTCCATCTTAGTATCATCTAATAAATCCTCATAATCATCCATAAGATATTGAATAATATCGGTAAAATCCATATCAAATTGTATTTTATCCCATATGTCCAGCGCAACATCATCTGCATCTTCATATGTCATTCCGATTTCATGCTGTAAAAGCTCTCTGAAATTTTGATATGCAGGTTCCTGAGATAAATAAAGATTTCTGGCATAATCCAATATTTCCTGTTCATTAGGAATATAAAAATCCTTGCCCGCTTGTATGTCCAGCAAATCTTTATAACGGTCATCATATGCCAAATACTCCGCGACAATAAATCTTTGCCCTTCTTCCATATGACATTCCGTCATATCAGTCGGAAACTCATTACATAATTTTTCCAGTTCCTCCTTCGAAATATGAAATCCTTTTCTTACATTAAACATTTCCCAGAGTACATCTTTATCAAAAACACCATATAATGCTTCCCCAAAGTCAAGGCACTGAGATAACCATGACATTTTACGGGCATACTTTCGAAATTCCGGCGTATTAAGCTTTTCATATGCTTTCTTCACATCTACCGGAACATCGAGCTGGTCTCGCTTGTTCAAAAACGCATAGTCACTTTCATGAAGACATAGAGCGTTCTCCATTTCCTCAGATGCCGGAACAAACGGTTCCCTCATCGCACGTTCCAGCAATATTCTACACTCCGGTGAAAGAACAGCAATACGTCTTCTCATTACCGATGGCGCTAACAACTCATTTGCGATTTTCTCTGCCAGTTCATCCTTTTTCAAACCTGATGTTCTTCTTATATCCAAATCTCTTGCATAGTTCAAAAGACTCTCTTTATCATACATCATCATAATATGCTTAAGCATGATACCTTCCGGACCATAAAATACTTTTCTCATAGCCATATTAATGACCTCCCCTCAAATTGTTATTTTATCGGCATTTTTTGCCGATAAATCATTGCCGATATTTTGGCCAAAATTCTCTATTACTTGATTAAACTCTGGTTTCATTTCTTCTTTTTGCTTTTGAATTATATTTTAACCATTTCGATTAAGATATGGTTAAGATAATTATATTTATAGCTTTAATGCTTCTTCTGTATATCTCACTCTTAATATAACACATTTGATCATTTTTGAATATTTAAAAATAATGTTATGGCACCTTCAAAATTTTCACTTTCCCTTTTTTACCATCCTCGAATTCACTTTGGCATTCGAGGAATATTTTGTTTGGGATGTTTGGGTTTTTCTGGTATTGTTAATACCAACTGCACGCCGATAATCAGGGGATTCAAAATTTCATTTTTAAAATACGTTGCAGACTTATATCCATATCTTTCTTGTATTTCTATTATCTTCAATATCAGCTTATTTTTCTGATTATTGAAAATTTTAGAAGCATTTTAGAAGCACGAGCTTAAATATCGCTTATAAAATTTGCCATTACATATTGACTTCATATCGCCAGCCTATGGCTGGCAAATTGTTATCACTAATTGCAACAAGCTTATCTAATGCACTGTAAATCCTTGATTCCCCCCTACAGAATAAATATCCGTCACGCCACTGCCTGCGCGCTCTCCAATGCCAATCATATTTAGAAGCTTCATAAGTGCCTTATTTCTTGGAACAGATATACCGCCTTTCAGCATTTGCTTCTTTATCTGTACATATGTTTTCTGGATTTTCCATAATAATACTGTTAGCATCCTTTTTAATGGCTATACCTCACTCTTTTCTACTAGCAGATAGTTTCTTTTGAGCATTTATAATATACAAATAAGGCACTATTCCACCTGATTTTTGTTTTCTCAAGTATGCCTGTTTAATTTTTTTATCTTTTTGTGGATGCTTTTCTATCTTCACATAAACATAAATACACTTATCCGTTTTTTCCGCTTTTGCATAAGTTTCTATCTGTTCCTCATATCCATAAAGATAATCAGGATTTGTATTCAGTTTCACTTCAATAATTGTCTTATCTTTTGACCCTCTACTGATTTTAATATCAGCAGATCCCGGTCCCTCGTTTGGTTCAAATGTAAAATCAAAATTATTATCCTCACAATATTTAAGTCCACTTAACTGAATCAGCCCTTGAACAGTTTTTTCACGCTTTGCAGAAGGTGCTGACAAGATTATATCCCAGCCCTTATTATCTTCTACCCAAAATTTAAATATATCTAATACTTTTAAAGAAACCTCCCAACTTCCGAACCCCGAATGATCTGAATGCTCTAAGAAATTAAACGCACCGCTACGTTTCATTTGCTTAAATATTGTTGCTATGAAGTATTCAATATCAGATGCCGGTGAGAATCTACCTATTTCTTCATTTTTATACCCTTCAATCACATGAGCACATCGCTCTGAGTCTTTAAATATATACTCTTTTAAATATGCTTTTTTCTCGGAAGATGCAAGTTTTCCCCACTTATTTCCAATTACTTCATTTACTTCTTTTCTTATAATCCTATTTTCCGCAATAACACGATCTATATCATTCCAACAACGAGCAATGGGTAATTCATGTAAAATTTCTTCTGGCAAATACAGAAGCTCACATTTTTTATATGGATTAACTACTACATCGTTAAGAAATTCGACTTCTGGATAATTTTTCGGATTTATGCCAAGTGCCAAATTAATTCTTTTGGTATATGCCAATATATCCGGAAGAATAATTGTTGCAATCATATCACTTAACCGATCTGCTCCAACATTTTCTTCAAATAATCCAACCAGTTGAAAAATCTCCGGCTGATTTGATCCGGTTTTTACAATATCATAAGCATCACTTATTACTTGTTTTGACAACACTTTTCCAAATCCTGCACCCATGCTAGATTCTGAAAAACCTAAATTTATACCATTCACTTCGGAAAACCGAAACCTTTCCAACGCATTTCTATATAATTTATCGTTTTTCTGATTTGAATTTTGTAGCAAAATCATTATCTTACCGAAAAAGTCATTAATTCTTTCATATGAACCAGCAAATTCTGGTGTTTGTGCTTGTTTTAACCGCAATACATTAATGAAAAAATGACTGTCCCGATCAATAAGCGCATCAAATACTCCATATTCCTCTAATTTATTATCTAATTCCAAAAAATCTGATATAAATACTCCATTCATCTCTCTATCCCCATCAGTTTTTAATTCACATTTGCATTTATAGCATTAGATGCACAATATAAACCTTGAATAATCTTGAGTAAATTTATTCAAGATTTATTCAAGCCTTTATT
>N._stephensi_709_foregut__coassemble_198_pt1 | contig 24928 bp, 24 predicted proteins | sample N__stephensi_709_foregut__metabat2_low_PE_012 | metagenome-assembled genome bin N | reverse complement strand
TATGTATATCCTCAATCAGATACCCGATGGATAAGGACTGCTGGTACATATCATTGGTGGTACAGAAGACGTTGCCCTCCTTAACCGCCTTAAAATCCTCCAAAAGCCCGCATTTATCCAAAAGCTCCTCCATACTCTCCACACCGCCGTCAATGGAGCTGTTATAAATCAGGAAATCCGCATCCTTCGCCCCTTCATAAAACTCTTCCAGCTGCATGTTGACGGTTGACTGCTTTGTTTCCGTATCCCCCAGGCTTTCAAAAACATAGCTTCCCCCTGCAAGCTCTATCATCTTCGGGATATAATCGGCGCTTTGCCTTACCTGCACCAGATTATTGGAGGTAATGAAAAAAAAAGCCACCGTCTTTCCCGTTTTTTCATCCGCCCTTACCCGCCAAAGAATCTCCATCTGCTCCGAAAAAATCCTCTCCGCCTCTTCTTCCTTCCCAAGAAGCGCCCCGTAAAATTTAACCCATTCCACCCTTCCTAAGGGATGAGACTCATAGCTGGAATAATCAATCATAACGGGAATCCCGAAATCCTCCAGCTTTTCCACCACCTCCGGGGAATGGGAAATCATCATGTTTTCTATGGCAAGGGAGCAACCCTTTGAGACAATCAGCTCATAATCCGGCTTGCTGTATTTGCCCGCATAAAGAATCCTTCCCTCCGCCATGGCTTCCTGTGCCGCTTCAAAATACCAGCCTTCCTCCTTCTGCCCGGAAAAAGCGATAGCGTCAAGCCCGTCTAACTCGCAGAAGCTGTTCATGGCTTGGGACGCCACTAAATAAAGGTCCTCCACAGGCTGCTTTAACACAACAATTTCTTCCTCCAGATTTTCCGGCGCCATTTTTCCTTCCGGCACAAGCAAAAACCTCGCCCCGTCCATGTTGGTTGTCAGCATGGTATAACCGCCTTCGTAATAATCCACGGAAAAATTTTCGGCATACTGAAGCTTTATGCTGCCTTTATAAATAAGACCCGCTTCTATTCCATTCCCCGTCTCCGCTTTATTCCTTGTCCCGGTTTCTTCCTCTGTCCCGATTTCTTCCCCTATCCCTTCTTCTCTTTCCTGCCTGTTCCAAAAATCGGAAGAAGGACTGCCGCAGCCAGCCAGCCCCAGCAGTCCTGAAAACAAAAGACACCCTATGATAACCGCCTTTTTCTTTCCCATCATCCTTTTGTACCTCATGAAAAACCACTCTGCCCTTTACTCCGCTTTCTGCATGGTATCCAAATGGAAGGTAAGGGTATATTCCACTTCATGGGGCTTACTCATAGCCACCGTATCGCCGATAACCTCCACCGGCTTATCCAACGCCAAAACAGGAATTTCAAATACGGAATTTCCCTCCGTATTGACTGGCAGATACTTTTCGCCGTCCACTATCATATAATCATAATTGGGACTGCTCCACTCCACTGTGGCGGTTACCTTACCACCTTCCACAGTTACCGCCGCCGGGGATGAAACCGTCGCCTTTCCGCTTCCGCCTTTAAGGGTTACCTCAACAGTATAGCTTCCATCCTCCGGTAAGGCAGTATTGTCGGCCCCTTCCCCGTCCTCTAAAGGCACGGGATTAGACACGCTTACCTTGTGGTCGTACCACTTTTCCTTCGTCCCGATAAGCGCCAGGTCAAATTCCTCATCCAGCCGGGGAACCGGCACATCAAAGCCGTACACCTCTTCCGTCATGCCGTCGTCATAGGTAACGGTATCTACTGTAGGCTCAAGCAGCTGCGCCCCTTCCTTTGCCGCATCCTCTGCAAGTCCGGGATAAAGATTCAGAATCTTTTGGGAAGCCAGGGAAATATGAATAGTCATTTCCCCGTTTTCCACCTTTAAGGTTCCCTTCCCGTCACAGGCTTCGCTGACATGGAACATACTGCTGTCCGTCTTAAACTCGGCGCTGTAAACACCGTCCGGCAGCTTTTCCGCCGCTTCCGGTTCCTGCATCTGTGCGCCTTCTCCTTTACAGCCCCAAAGTAAGACACAGCTAAGCATCAGCACGCTGAAAGCCGAAATTATTTTTTTCTTCATGGCAATGCTCCTATTCGCTGATAACGTCCGCCGTATGCGCTACATAAAGCTTCTGAATGGCGTCAATGGAACCAAGCCCCATAATCTGGGTGTCCACGCTGTCAAACTTACCGGACGCTTGGAACATGCTGAGCCAGGAATCCTCGTCCTCTCCTGCCATATCATTATTGGCATGGTCTCCTGCCACCACCATCAAGGGACGGAGAATTACCTTCTTATAACCGCTCTCGGAAGCCGCATCTATAACCGCTTCACAGGCAGTCTCCTCCGGCTCGCCTTCCACCGTACCGATAAATACGTTGTCATAACCGAGGGCTTCCATCTGGGACTGCATCTGACTGTATGACACCTTTGCAGTGTGGGAAGTACCGTGTCCCATAAAGACAAAAGCAACGCCGTCTTCCTTTGCCGCCTCCAAGCTGTCATAGCCTGCCTCTTTAACCGCTTCCGCCGTAAGCGCCTCTGCAACCGCCTTTTTATCCTCGTTGATGACTGTGGCATCTGCGCCCACCTCGCCTAATAAAGGCTCTGCAACCTTTACCGTCTCAAATTTATCCCTATAGGCTTCCACAGCCTCCATCAGCTCGTCATATTCCGCACCGTGCATCAGATGGGTGGGCTGGATAACCAGATTCTTTACGCCGTTATCCGCCGCACGCTCCAAAGCCTGATCCATATTGTCAATCGCTTCCCCATCGCGTGCCTGTACATGGTTGATGATAATCTGTGCCGTAAAAGCCCTTCTCACGGACCAGTCGGGATTTGCCGCCTGGATAGCGTCCTCAATTCCCTTGATATCGTCTGCCCGGCTGCCGTTAAAAGAAGTGCCGAAGCTGACTACCAGGATTTCATTTTCCCCAATCCCATCCTGGTTGCGCGGGTCATCCTTGGAAGCATCGCCGGTGTCCCTGCCAAAATAGTCAGGGTCCGCTTCTTCGCCTTCCACCAGCTCCTTCTGGGCGTCTGTCAGGGCATCCCATGCCGCTTTCGCCGCCGCACACTGTGCATCGGTTTCCTCCGTCCTCTGCTGGACATAAATCGCATCAATCAATGCAGCTACCTCGTCCGCTGCCGCCTGGTCTGCATCTGCACTTTCTCCTGCTCCGTTTCCTTCTTCCCCGCTCTCCGGCGCTTCCACAGGTTCTTCATTCCCCTCTGCTTCTGCCGATGCCGGGGTTTCCTTTCCCGCACATCCTGTCAGCGCCAGTCCGCAGCACATAACCGCTGCCAGCAAAGCTGCAATCCATTTCTTTTTCATCTCTAGTCTCCTCTCTTTTCCTTTGTCTGCCTTCCAAAGGCACAAAAATAAGACGCCCTTTTAACCGGGCATCAGTAAAAGGGCGCACATAGTATAAGTATAAGGATAACAAAAGAAACCTTCCGGCAAATCCTGGATTTCCTGAAGGACTGTATCTGCACATATACTGGCTTGCGACCAATTACTCGTGGCCGGTGGAAAACATCCACTCCATTACACAGGCAGGTCTCCTGACTTACGTATCCTCATGAAAAGCCGCCTTCCCAATTTCTCAGTGACATTTATGGCTTTCCACTCCCCGCTTACAGTGACGAGTTCGTACAGGACTTGCACCTGTTTCCCTTTTCATCAGACAGCAGTCCGCCGCCTGAACCTGATGTTGTTACCATAGCATAGTTTGATAGAAATGTAAACCGGGAAATTTGTAACCCCAATCCCCCCAAAACTTTTATTTTCCCATAAAATATTCCACCAGCTCTTTATACGCATCCTGAGCCGACAGGCAGGTATCCGTCAAAAAGCCCCGTTCAGTTTCAAATTCCTTTAATCCCCTGTAGTAATACGCTTTGTACCGCTCCTCAATGATAAACGGAGTGATGCCGTATTTCAGACATTCTTTAAACATAATCAAACGTCCCACTCTTCCGTTTCCGTCCTGGAAAGGATGAATTTTTTCAAAAAAATAGTGAAATTCCAAAATGTCATGAAAAGAAATACTCTCCTTTTGCTGATATGCAAAAAGAAGCTGCTGCATTTCCTTTTTAACCTTACCGGGCGGTGTCGTCTTAGAATCCCCTGTCATATTAGGACGCAGCTTATAATCCCCCACGCGGAACCATTCCAGGCGGCTGTCTGATGTATTGGATTTTAAAATGAAATGGATTTTCTTAATAACAGCCTCGTTCAAAGTCTCTCCAGCGCAATCCAGAATATAATCAAAACATTGAAAATGATTTACCGTCTCTACAATATCATCTATATTAACAGACTCTTTCTCCAATCCGATGGTATTTGTCTCATAAATATAGCGCGTCTGCTCTTCTGTCAGCCTGCTGCCCTCCATATGATTGGAATTATATGAAAGCTTTATTTGCGTTTGATGATAGATGCCGCCCTTTAACCGGATTTTCTTTTCCTCCCTTAACCGGTATAATAACGAGGCTTTATCCACCTCCTGTTCCATCTCCATCATGTCTCCCGGCTGACAATCAAGAAAATTGCAGATATCTTCCACCACCTTCATGGCAACCGGCTCATTTTTTGACAATTTGGCAAGGGTAGCGCTGGAAATTTTGATACTTTTCCTTAATTCTGTTTTTGTGATATTTCTCCCGGCTAGTATGTCAAATAGTTTGTTGTAAGATATTTTCATGCTTTTCACACCCTTTTTATTAGTATACCACTTTTGTTTGCTTTTATAAATATGTTTTAATATTTATTTATAAAACTAAACATTCCCGGAAGTGAAAATCAACCGCAGCCGGAAGTAAAAACCCGCCGCAGGCAACAGGGCATCAAGCCCCAATCCCTTAATCAATCACTATCATATGATAAGAATGACCAGGAAGCTGCCGCTCCAGGACCTCCTTTAAGGTACGGTTTAAATAAATGGTATCTAATTGCAGGCAGTCCTTAAGGGGCGTAAAATCCTCCAGGGGAGCGTAGGAAATCTCCAGACAGGTCAGCTTCTTCAACTCCGTAACAGGCGTTAAATCAGTTACCCCGGTGGAAGAAACAGAAAGATAATCCAAGGCAGGAAACTGCCCAACGCCCTCCAGGGATTCCAAGCTCCGGCAGCCGGACAAATCCAGGGATTCCAAACGGGTCAGACCGCTAATTTCATCCAGGGAAGCTATGGAGGATTCACAAAACGTTACCAGCTCCAGATTCGTCAACCCATTAATAAAAGCAACCGTCTGCGCATCCCCGTTACTGATGCGGAGATTGATAAGAGAATCCATGGTGGCTGTCACGTCATAATCCGTTACCCCAGTATAACATAAGTCAAGAAAACGCAGCCTGCTGTTCTCTAACACATGAATATCGCTTACGGAGGTATTCATAAGGTTTAACTCCTCCAAACCGGGAAACTGCTCCAGAATGGAAATATCCGTCAAAGGATTATCCGACACATCCAACACCTTAAGCTCCTCCAAGACAGGCAGGGAATCCAGACTTTCCAGGGAGCAGTTTTTCAGGCAGAGTTTTTCCAACGGAAGCCCCTTAAGGACAGACAAATCGTCCACACAATGCACATCCAGCGCCAGATCCCTAAGCCCTGTAAAATAGCTTAAATCATCCAGGGGAAACGGCTCCCGCGGCGTATTTTCCTTCACGTACAAAAACCATTCCTCATAATGATAAGTTTCGTAATCATTCCAATCCGCAAAATACCGCCCGCCCGATATCAGCAGGGAAGAAATCTGCGCCAGTTCCTCCCTGGTAACCGGCTCTTTGTCCGTTTTTCCAAGGGCACATCTGGCGGCGTCCTCAATGACCGGATTACAAAAAACAACCGACTGCTCCATATACTGCCGTGACAACTGCTGTTTTACCAAAGCTCCCCCGCCAAAAAACAATGCCGCAGCAGCAATGGATACCCCTAAGCACAGGGGAACAAAACGCAGACGGAACCGGCAGAAGGAAGCAATATCACGGCGCAACAGACGGACATTGGAATACCTCTTGGAGGGGTCAAAGGAAATACATTTATGCAGAATACGCCGCACGGAAAAAGGAAGAAACGCATAGTCCTTTTTATCCCTGGAATAGGAGCCTGTGGAAAGATAAAGAAGAAGCATCCCCAGACTATAGATATCGCTTTGGACACTGGTCTGGCTGTAGCCAAACTGCTCCGGAGGCGCCGTGTCCCTGGTCCCCACCATTACCGTATCATGGTCTCCACAGGAATTTTGAGTACGGACCGTTTCCATATCCAGCATGACGATTTTCCCCTCCGGGGTAAGGATAAAATTCTGGGGCTTGATATCCCGGTGGAGAATAGGGGGATTCTGGGCATGCAGGCTTGCAATCAGGGAAGCCGTGGAGTCAAGCAGAGAAAGCGCCTCCTTAACAGGCAGGGTTTCCCGGTGCTCCACATACTCCTCCAAAGTCTCGCCCTCTATGTATCCGCGCACCAGCCAGAAAGCGTTTTCCTCCTCCAGGCTGTCAAGGTAAGCGGGAAGAAACTCAAATTGGGCGGAACGCAAAAAAGACCCCTCCACCTTGAGAAGCCCTGCCTTATCGCCGGAAGCATATTTCAAAACAGCCCTCTCTCCGCTGTCTTTTTCCCTGACAATATAAACTTGTTTATCCGGTGCATATTTCAGACAGGATTCAAGAGAATAAGAGGCGGATAACGGAAAAGGAAGTATTAACTCAGTTTCAGATAAATTCATTTGCAATCTCCTGATAAAAAGCTATAATAAAAATACTACTATATTACATTATTTTATCATAGACCCATCGGCTTGAAAAGTATGCAAACTGCACACCGATGGGAATCTCAAATTGATTATAATAGCATTATTGACAGAAGCTAATTCCGGGGAATTTTCCTCCGGAGCGGAGAAGTTATGAAAAGCAAAAAGATTGACCGGAACAACCATACAACATCTGAGCTGTTCCGTATGATACAGGAAAAACCGGAACAGTTTGCCGCCGATTATATCGGAAATAAAGAAAATTACGGCGTTCCCATTACCTTACAACAGCATTTACAGGAATTGCTGGAAAAGCATGAAATGAGTATTCCTGATTTGATTGTAAAAACGATTCTGAGCAAATCCTTTGTCTACCAGGTTTTTTCCGGAAAACGGAAGCCCGGCAGGGATATTCTGTTAAGAATGGCGTTTGCCATGCATTTATCCGTAAAGGAAACCCAGCGTTTATTTTTAATTGCGGGAAAAGGCGCCCTTTATCCAAAAGTGCGCCGGGACGCCATTATCATATTCTGCCTGGAAAAAGGCATGTCTTTGGACGAAGCAAATGAATTTATGGAAAATTCCTCCGAACGGGGATTACTATAACCGGGGTAAAGTCTGCAAGCCGCATACCAATTAGGGAAACGGATATGGCATAATTATCCTGATACTGAAAACAAAAGGTTATAGAATCACGAATAAACGGAGGAATTTTTTTATGGAAAAATCTATACGGCGCCTGTTAAGCGTAATGCTGGCGTTAGTTCTGACAGTGGGAATCTTTCCCGGCACGGCGCTTGTCCATGCAGCCGAAATCAGCACCAACGGAATAGACGCGCAACAACTGGACGCCCCGGAAGAACAGGGTGGCACAGAGGATGAATCAGGCCCCAAGGTGGATGCATTCTGGGCGGCAATAGAAGCCTTTGATGCCGCAGTCGAAGCATTTTGGGCAGTTCCTGATGCATTTTTTGAAAAGTATGACAGCATGCTGGAATCGGAAAACTTGACGGAAGCACAATGGGAGGAGTTAAAGGCTGCCCTGGCATCGCTTACCACAAGCTATTCTCCCCTCAAACAGGCTGTTGAAACGGCGCATGGGAATCTGACAAACGCCTATAACGCTTTAAGCGATGAGCAGAAGAATGAAAAGGACGAAAATGACTCGGAAAGTGTATCCCCGAAGGAAGCCATGACGGGGTCTGACGTTGTTGAGTTTCCTGTCAGCACAACCTATGAAGATATCACGAGCTGGGAGCTTCCAACCCTTCCCCAAAGCCCTTACCTGACGGCATACCTGGAAAGATTGGATAGCGATACCGACATTTATGATCAAATAGGCGCGCTGGGAGACGCCCTGGAAGCATTTGGCAACGCAAACGAGGCGTACCGGACGGAATTGGATAGTGAGACTCCCGATTCTTCGACGCTTGAATCCCTGTACCAGACGGCTATGGAAAAATATAATGAATTAACAGCTGCTAATACTGCTTTTGAAAAGGAATATGCTGCACTGACAGCACTTTATGAAAAAATTCCCGACAACGAAAAAGCCTTAGAATATGAAGATGGCAACGGTGTGTCTATCGAGTGGAATGTCTTGAAAGAACAAGTGACCGAATGTCGTAACAATGTCAAGGCAAACGAAAAGCCGGCGCCTTTAGGGAAAGCCGTAAGCGAGGACATACAGCCCGGAGCGCCTTCCACAAAGCTTGTATATACCGATAAGGACGCATTTTTAGCATCCGTCGGTCTGAGTGATGAGGAAAAATCCAGCGCTTCCGTAGAGGTAGTATTCAAGGTGGCATCTAAGAGTATGACCCAGGCGGAATCAGAACTGACAGCCTCCAAGCTGCCGGAAGGCTATGGAACAGGATGCGCTTTGGACCTGAGCATGTATCTGAACTTAAACGGAGAAAAGAAAAGGGACATTACACAGACAGCAGGTCCCATAAGCATTTCCGTTACCATACCGCAGAACCTGATTAATTCGGATGCGTCCGTTACAAGAAGCTATAAGATTGTAAGGATTCACGGCGGCGACGCCCAGGTGTTAGACGGAACTTACAACGCCCAGGACCATACCTTTACCTTTAGCACGGACCGCTTTTCTACTTATGTGATTATTTACAGGGACGATGCAGCCGCAGCGCCGACACCGGGAACAGGCGATACAGGGACAAGCGATTCCGGAACAACCAATTCCGGAACAGGACAAACCGGTGCTTCCACCCAGAATCCCACCGGCAGTACAGGGACAAACGGCGGCGCCAGCCAGACTGCTTCTGCATCCTCCGCCGGAACAGTAGCGGAAAAAGCCATAAAGACAGGAGACGATACCCCCTTGGCGGGCTTGCTTGCAGGAATGATTTCCTCTCTGGTTTTAGGGGCAGGATGCATCGGTTACTATGTATGGCGCAGGAAAAAGAACCTTGCAAAATAGCAGGATATAACCGAAAACAGAAAGAATAAGAAAGACTGTAAAAAAAATAAAAACAATTAAAAAATAAATGAAAAGACCGCTTCCTGAAGGAATATGCTGTATATTTCTCTTTACAGCTATCCTTTGGGAAGCGGATTTTTCATTTCCTACCCGCTCTTTCTCTTTCCTCAGCATTTTTCATGAATTGCATAAACAAATCCTCTGCTTCTTTTGAAATTCCGCTCTCCTCTTTGAGCATCCTGATTATCTCTTTTAACATATCCCCAAAATCTGCAAACTCATCATTTACCTCTCCTTCAAACCATCGTATGAAATTCCCGTTTTCTTTTGAAAAGCAAAGCAATTCCCCGTCCCCCATCAGCCATCCGATGGCGACTAACCTTGGCGGAACAATTTCCAAAAAACGCGGAAAGTAAAAGCCTGCCAGGTTCTGCCTTATCTGACATTCAGCGGAAAACCTTAACCACTCTTTATAGGACTCCGGTATCTTTACTCCATTGTCCTCTTCCCATTGCGTCATTTCTTCTTCCTGAGCACCTTCATGAAAAAAGGACGCTTCTTCCCCATATTCAGACGCCGCTTTCTCACATAATTTTACAATTTCCTGCATTTGCTTTTTGTAACGGTTGCTTTCCGGTACTTTTCTCATCTTGTATCCATCCTTCTCCCTATTTTTCCAATAACCAGTATCCCCGCTGGCATTGATTATCCATTTCATTATAACCCTCCTCCGTTTTTTTATAAAGGTTTTTTACGAAATCACTTCTCCCCCCGGAACACTTGCACTTCTACCATATTCCATGATATCATTATCACAAAACTGGTCACGACTGAATGAGTGGGGGAAATTACTTTGAATTCTATCGAAATCGCTATCTTAAATTATGAAAACCAGCTTCTTGCAAACAGGAAGCAGTTAAATGATTTGATTTATGAATATCACAACCAAAATGCCAGCCATTCACTGCTAAATTACAAAATCAACTATTTACAGAATGAAATGGATTATATGAGCCGCCAGCTGGAGATTCTGAAAGCCGAACTGGAGGGACAGCCGGAGATGTCCCATATGCAGATACACGACGCGGCACAGCCTTCTGCGCCATCCATGCAGTTACCGGACGGGGCGCAGGCTTCCGCTTCTTCCATGCAATCATCGGACGGGGCGCAGGCTTCCGCTTCTTCCATGCAATCATCGGACGGGGCGCAGGCTCCCGCATCATCCATGCAGCCGGCGGACAAACCGCAGGCTCCTGTTTCTTCCATGCAATCGTCGGACGGGGCGCAAGCTAACGCATCATCCATGCAGACTTCGAACAGGGCACAGGCTCCCGCTTCTTCCATGCCGCCGCAAGGCAGGAAACATTTTTTCACATCAAACACGCAGGCACAGGATGCCGCGCCCTCTAAGCCCATGGATTTGGAGAATATTATCGGCAAATCATGGATGGGAATCTTCGCTTCCGTTTTGATTTTTGTCAGCTTTATCCTGTTTGCCACATTATTGGCGCCCTTTATAACAGACACCATGAAAATGGCGGCAATGTATCTTGTAAGCGCCATCTTTACATCCTTCGGTTTGATAAAATTAAAAAAACACCACAACAGACTGTACCTGGCAATCAGCAGCTGCGGCGTGGGCGCAATTTACATATCACTGCTTTTAACGAACTTGTATTTTAAGGCAATCGGCGATATTGCCCTCTATCTGCTCATTCTGATATGGGCGGTATTTGTCTGCTATTTATCCAGATGGCAGGACAAGGTATTCCAGATAATCGGACAGTGCGGTATTACCATTGCACTGTTTTTCGGCGTCATTCTGTGCGTAGAAACGGAAGATACAGCCAAATTCTTTCTGTTAAGCATATTCTTTGTGGTAACTGCCGCTATCTTTTATATCAGCAGCTATAGCAGGGAATTTCACAAAAACATCATTCATAACATTTTCAATATTATAAATGTATTTCAATTACTGGTAAGCTTTTGCTTATTTGATATGCCCGATTTGTTTTCGCCGGATAAATTGTCCTTAGGATGGACTTCATATCAAATGGAGTTTGTCAGCATCGTTATCCTGCTCTTTTTGGTCATGGAATTTGTTCTGTTTCTGACTGCACGGTTAAAAGAGACTAACACGGGCTTTGGCTTGGTTATAGTTGCCAATGCCTTACTGCTGATGCTTTCCATCATCAGCATGACCTATGGGTCAGATGACGACTTCAGGGGTACAGTTTTTCTAATCATCGGCTTTTTCCTGATGACAGTCATAGAGAAAAAATTTGATAACAGGACTGACAGCGGGAAAGTACTGATACAGCTTTTTATCCTGCCCTTATTTATCTTTTCCGTATATATGATTTCCTTTTTTGAAAACCATATCGGGCTGTCATTCCTTATGATTCTGTTTGTACTGCTGGGATATTATAAAAATGATACGGTTTATAAATCCGAAAGTCTGATTATGGCATTCCTTTACTGCTTCAGCGCCATGAAATATCCCACGGAACAATTATGCTTAGGGCTACTGTTTTTTGCCCTTCTTGCCGTCCTCATGTATATCAAAAAGGAACAGTATCACATTACATTCAAGCTGTTTTCTTATTTCATGGGACTTCTATTCCTCTTTGCGGGATTGGCATATTTGTTGAATGACACGAATGTAAGCTATGATGCTTTCCGGACCATTATTTTTACTGCCATTGCAGTCATAAATCTAATCGCAATGAAAAGCACGTTTATAAAAGATTTCCGGACGATGCAGATTGAAAAAACCTGTGTAACTGCAACACGCATCCTAAATGCAGTATTTATGGCGTACAGCTTATATGCCATTATGGATATAAACAGCGGCATATGCCACTACATTCTCATTTTGCTGGCAGTCTGCCTTTTTATGGTAAATACACGAAATCTTCTAAAACAGCACAAAGGACTACTGCCCGGCATCTATATCGGAATAAAGCTTACCGTCCTGATTATTACAATCTTATCTTCCTTTGATGCCGCTAACTATATCATCAGCATATCAACCCTTTTGTTTGCCATTATCAGCATCATAGCCGGCTTTAAATTCTTCTTTAAGTCCTTCCGGATATATGGACTGACCCTTTCGCTTATCAGCGTGGCAAAATTGATTTTAGTTGACATAAGTTATGACAACACCCTGGGGCACGCCCTGAGCTTTTTCGTCTGCGGCGTTCTGTGCTTTGTAATCAGTATGATTTATCATTTGATTGATAAAAGGATGCGGGATAAGTAGGTTCTATCCCCTAAACCGATACTTTCCTTTTCCATATCCGGATACCGGCTCTATGATTCCATACTCTGCCATCTCGTGCAGTAGTGCGGAACTTCTTGTCGGTTTCAATCCGATTACCCTCTGAACATCTGACCTTCCAAATACGCTCTGAGTACCCAATGCCTCCCGTAATTTCCAAACATGAGCAGCTGTCTTAAGTGTAAACACATCTTCAATGTTCACTTTTTCTGCATCAATGTTCGCTTTTTTTACGTCAAAGCCCAGCGTACGAAGATACTCGATAAAGAACACTGCAAGATAACATTACTACTGGATTATAAGGCAGAATGTTTTCTGTTGAAAAAAGATTAGGGAAATGCTGTAAAGAAACGTGAAAAAGCAATCAGCATCATGAAAAAGCTTCACAATAAAGATGCAGATCTGCGAACAGCCAACCTGCTATCCAATCTGTATAACAACATTTCCAACACGTATCTGCTGATGAAGCGTGGGAATGAAGTTGCCAAGGCACTTCGTACAGCTTTTGACATTCGTATGGAATATGCACACATAGAACTGACCGAATCCCATGATTCGTTGCAACAGATGATGAACCAATCAATACGTTGCTGTTGGCAAAGGATGTGGACAATGCAAAGATTTGTACTGGAGCAGTATGAAACATTGGTGCTGAGAGTATTATTAGAAATGCTGTGGGTACGGATAATGATTATATGAATACTACTTATCGGTATCTGAAAATAATCTGTATGCACGGTGGAAGAAGCTGGAGAAGGCGATTGAGTATAGGGATAAGTATTTTAATTCTAACAGAATAAACACGAATAAAAACGCATAAACTATCAATACCACTAAAATCCATTTGACAGCTTTTGTCTTCGATGGTATATTATATTTAGTGGTTGTGCTACGTTGCTTGCGAGGCGCGTGGCCGGTGGAGTTCCATGCGTGGACTCCACTTTTTTTATACCACAAAACAGAGAGAAGGTGTACATATGGCAAAGACATTTTTCACCTATGAACAACAGTTAAATAAGCTACAACAGGAAAAAGCTCTTATTATTCCAGATACTACTGCTGCCAAACTGACATTAGAAAAATTAAGCTATTATTCCCTGATTGGCGGATATAAAAAGTTGTTCAAGCACACTCCTTCACAAAAATACATTTACGGAGTAACCTTTGACGAACTTGTCGCTTTCTACTATTTTGACGAAGAATTACGCTCACTCTTTATGAAGTATATTCTTCATGTAGAAAGACATATCAAGTCACTACTCTCATACCATTTCTGTGAAAAATATGGCGAAAGTGATACCGAATATTTGAACATAAACAACTACTCATTAACCAAAAAGAATTATACACAGATTAATCGTTTGGTACATTCCATTCAAAAAGCAATCGCATTACCAAGTCAGTACACCTATATTTCTCATCATGCTAATACCTATGGTAATGTACCTTTATGGGTTGCTATGAATGCTTTTACTTTCGGACAAGTTTCCAAAATGTTCCAGTACATAACAAACGATGTTCAATACAAAATCAGCCAAAAGTTTAAGCATATTTCAGAACGCGAATTACACCAGTTCATAACAGTGCTTGCACGATGCAGAAATGTATGCGCTCATGGAGAAAGACTGTTTTCATTCCGTATCCATGAAACAATTCCTGACACTTTGTTACATAAGAAACTGCATATCCCTCAGAAAAACGGAAACTACCTATATGGAAAACAGGATTTATTCGCAGTAGTGATTGCCTTACGCTATCTAATCAGTGCCGAGGATTTTAAAGCATTCAAATCCTGCTTATCCAAACTTATCAATAAGGTGCTTAAACAATGCCCTCATCTCACTCGTGAACAGTTGCTAAAGGAAATGGGATTCCCTGAGAACTGGGAAAAAATTATGAGATATAAAAAATAATTGACTTCCGATTCTTCACTTCATAATTCCCGTAGGAAATACTCTGTGGGCGGTTTTCACATTGCCATAACCATTATCCACGCCCAAAATAATAGTTCCGTTCATATTGTATTCTCTAATCTCTCTCATACTAAAATCCTCCAAATTCTAATAATACTGGCGAACAATGTCGTTAAGCACGATCTCTTCCGCCATCAGTTTTGCCTGTTTCCGAAGCTTCCACATATCCATTGTAGAAGCCTCATTTCTTGGCTTATGCTTCGCCAGATACTGTTTTACAATCCTATCCAACATCTCATAAGCCTCTTCATTTACCTCGAAAGCCTTGGTATTCAAGGTTCCCATACGAATATGGTGTCTGTATCTTTCTGCATAATTGGATTTCAAATAATCCATCCATAACAGACCATATTTTCCAACCCACACATCTGCTTCCACCGATACTGAAATATCCGGATATAGCACTCCATCCACCTCTGTATATGTACCACCCATTGCTTCATAAATTGATAGTTCTCTGCTCAGCGCTACTACCTCCATTCCTTTATCTTGCTCTGCCTCGACTGCTGCCAAGGCTTTCCTGCTTGCTGTACTCCTGCTTCTCATACCACTCCTTCAGAAGCCGTTCAATTAAATCCGTCTTCTGTTTTGGTGTGTAATCCTCCGGAAAATACTTTGCCAATGAATCCGCACGAATTTTTATCTGGTCCCGCTGATTTGGCTTTTCTTCCTCCAAAACCATACAAATCTCATCCATATCCAAAGTTCCGCGCTGACTCATTACCTTCAATCGACACACCTGTGATAAGGATGGGGTACACTGCTCCAAATCCATAATGGCATGAAGCTCGTACTGCTCCTCTTCCTTCAAATAAGAAAGCTCCACAGCCACTGTAAAAGCAATCTTACTTTCATCCACCATATCCAGAATCTTAGAAATAAGATTGGTAAGACGGATATCCCTTGAAATCTGTGCTCGACTCTCTCCACCTGCTTTGCTAACTTTTCATTTGCATAATTAGGATTCGTTTTTCCACTGGTGTTACTTACATTCCAACATCCATTCTCATCTGTACCACAGGTTATCTCTGCTAACTGCAAAGTAAGATTCTCATTCTCCAACTTTTTCTCAAGTTGAGAAAAAGTTAAATCCGTCCTCTTTCCTTGCTGCTTCATTGCCTCCAGCTTCATTTTATAAGCAAAAGCCTTCTCACTGGGTTTGATATGCTCCCTCTGCAAATTGCTATCCACCATAGCAATCACAGCCTCATTATCATCCAGTTCCACAAGCATTACCGGAACCTCTGAAACTCCAGCCCACTTACAAGCCACTTTTCTGCGATGCCCAGCAATAATCTCATAACCATCTCCATAAGGATTGACACGGACAATTAATGGTACAAGTACACCCTTATCCTCTATACTTCTTGCTAGTTCAAACAACGCACTGTCTTCCACAACGTGAAAAGGAGGTTCCTTAAAGTCGTGTAAATCACTGATTTTGACGTTTCCCAACCTGACACCATGGTCGTTACCCCATAATGGATACATTTCCTTTGTTTCTTTCATTCTCGCATTCTACCATTCTGAAATCTTAGGTGTGAAAGCTGACAAAAATAAAAGACCGCCTGGTTTCACATCCAAAGATGTTGAAAACAAACGGTCTTGCAACTTATTTCTTTTATTCAGTTGTTGATGAAAATTCTACACGAAACAACCTTAAATATTAACCGTAGATTTTTGTGTCCACTCATACCAGTTCCATCACTACAGAGACTTTAATCTCATGAAAAATCTCTTTTTTACACCCGATTTCGCCGGTATGATTAAATCTAAAAACCCGTGAAAAGTGCGTAAATTCAAGGATTTCTACATATTTACCCTTTGTAGACATGCGACCGTCTCAACTGTTGACTGCGATTCCAAGGGCAACGTCTTAATTTCTTTTCCCTTTACAGGCATAGGAAAATTGAATACGATATTCCGAATCCAGCAATCATTATCCGGCTTTTCCGGGTAGATATCAATCCGTTCAATAAATGCTCTCATAAAGTCTTTCTGTTCTGCCTCACAAAAAGTATTATACAGTTTATCGAAAGCCAAGAGAAGCTGATATACATTATCGGCAGATATCTTCTCCTGCCGCACACTTAAAAGCCGACTGCTCCATTCCTCAATCTGTGTCTCTATCGTTTCTGATTTATCATATTGCGCATCATATCTGCGCTGCAGATCTGAAATCTTCTTATCGTAATGTGGATCCGAGACATCCAGATTGTCCATCTGATGCTCAAGACGTGTTTTAGTTACCAGCACTTGCTTTAATTGTCCTCGCAAAGTTTCTATGCGCTTTTCCATTTCAGATGTATCTACCGCTGTCCCGATCTTCTTTTTGATTGCACGCTCAAAACGAGCATCCTTTACCATTGCGGATATGATAGCAGCAACCATGCGGTTCATTTCTGTCTGTTCAATATTGACTCGGAATGTACATTTGTGACCTGTAACGCCGAGCGTGTTCTTGCAGTAATAGTAGTATCTTGTATATTTATCCTTGCTATGTGCCTTCGCAATATTCCCATATAAGCTCTTGCCACAACACGGACATTTCAACAAGCCGGACAGGATATGTGCATGTTCGATATCATGTACCTTTTCCCGTTTATAAGCATTTGCCTTACGTTTCTCCTGCGCCAGATACCAATCTGTTTCAGATATGATTGCTTCATGACACCCCTCATATACAGGGAACTCCGATTGTTCCACGATATGCATCTCATTCCGGGTGCCTATCTTTTTCTCGGTACGTCGTCTGCCATATGCAATCTTCCCCATATATACAGGATTATCCAGTACGCTCTTTACAAAACTTGAAGAGAATCCCAGTATGGTATTATTCTGTCTCAGTTTCTTGGTATATCCATTGTCATTAAGATACGATGCAACACCATTAATTCCTGAATTGGTATGGATATATCGGTCATAAATGATGCGGATGATCTCCACTTCGTCCTCGGCAATCAGCAGATTACCGTTTTCAAGCTTATATCCATAAGGAGCAAAACCGCCATTCCACTTGCCTTCCTTTGCTTTCTGTTCCCTGCCTGCCATTGTCTGGGTACGGATATTCTCGCGCTCGATCTCTGCTACTGCTGACAAGACAGATATCATCAGTTTTCCGGCATCCTTAGATGAATCGATTCCGTCCTCCACACAGATCAAATTCACTCCATAGTCCTGCATGATCTGAAGAGAGTTCAATACATCAGCGGCATTTCTGCCAAAGCGGGATAACTTAAAAACAAGAACAAAGTCCACATTATCCTTACCGCTCTCTATTTTCTCCATCATTCTCGAAAACTCAGGTCTGCCTTTGATATTCTTACCGGAGAAACCCTCGTCAGAAAATTCAGAAACAACGGTCATATCCTGATATTCCGCATATTTGCGTAACTTATCCCTTTGCGCATCAAGACTATATCCATCCACCTGTATTGCCGTAGATACACGAGTGTATATATAACATTTTTTCTGCTTTTTCACTGGGAATCACCTCCTGGAAGCTGCTTTAGCCCATCCATGCTGACCATAGCCAGCGTCTTCATCTGCTTAATCGCAAATTCTCTAAGCAGAACCAAACGTTCCGACATTGCCTTGCCCTGTTCGATCAGAATTGCATTATAACTTTCCATATTTGCAAGAACAAGAAGCTGATTCAGGTTTGCCTCATCACGCATATTGCCTTGCTTTCCCGGATTGCTGTCCCGCCACTGCTTCGCTGTCTTCCCAAACAATGCAACATTTAAAAGATCGGCTTCGTTAGCATATTTGTATGAAATCTGTTCCGGTGTAAGCTCCGGCGGTATCAGATTGTCTTTAATTGCATCAGTATGAATACGATAATTCAACTTGGCTATCTCGCGATTAAGATTCCAATTGAGAGAAAGTCTACTGTTTTCATCTGACTTAAGACGCTGATAATCCTTTATGATATACAGTTTAAATTCCGGAGATATCCATGATGCGAACTCAAACGCTATATCAATATGAGCATAAATACCACCGCCATATCTGCCAGACTTAGTAAACAGACCTATCGCCTCCAGTTTCTCAGACCAATCCTTAATAGAAAATACAAACGCGTTTGTTCCGGCATTTTCCTTAAACGCATCGAATTCGATACGTTTAAAATTTGGATTATGCAGAACTTCCCATAAACCAAGAAATTCCACCACATCTCTTCCTCTGAGCCAGTTATGAATCGTAATTCTTGGATCAATGCTTTTGTAACGAGCTATATCCGTCAGCGAAATAAATTCATTCTTGAAATCTGTCGTATAGATACCTATATCAATGCCTGCTGCGTGAATTACATCTTTCTTTATAGTGTTAGCCATTTATAACGTCTCCTTTGTTAAAAAGACATATTCTTTTTAAACGTATCGAATTCGATACGTTTAAAATTCTCAACTTTTTGATTGCTTTACCCTTTTTCTTTAACCAATTTCTCATACTTCATCTGATACTCTATCAGTCGCGGAATATATTCCGGCGGGGTTCGCCTCCCCGCCTCCCAATCCTCTAATGTGCGGACAGGTATCCCCGTATGATGCGAAAATTCTTTTCTATTCTCGCCCACTTCCTCACGAAGTTCCGTTATCCTTTTTGCTATATCCATATCGTTCTTCCTCCACGCATTGCGATATGTGTATCATAGCACATTATCCGTTTCTTCGCAATGCGCTTCTCGCATTTCTTTCCGCTCTATCTTTTCCAGCATATCCGGTCCGTATTTCAGTATCAATCTGCTCATAACATCAATACAGCGTTCGAAGGCAGTATTATCCTTTGGATCATCATAATATGTATTTTTCTTATGCTCCACATAATTCCTCTCCCTCCTGCACTTTCGCTGTAAATTCCGGTGTATTTTTGCATGCCACCGGTGAGCATAATCTCCATGCCGATTGCGACTGTATAACAATCCCTGAATGATTCTTAAAATACCCTTATTGGCTCATTACCGGCTGCTTCTTCAACATGTTTTTTTGAACTTTCCAGAGTTTCTCCATCTCCCCTTTTATCTCATCCATATCCGTCTGATAGATGCTCCTCGTTTCGTTAATTCTCTTTGCAATCTGGTTGAGATTTGCGCCGATCTTTCCAAGCAAATAATTGTATTCCCTTAGATAAGAATAATCAACGTCATACACAAAACCCGCTATGATCAACTGCCGCAAAAAAGATGACTTGCTCCGCATTCCGGATATCTCAAATTTAGCGCATAAAATCCTGTGTTCATCGTCGCTGAGATACAGGGTAAATTTGTGTTTCCTTGATCTGTTTTTACCCATGAAATTTGCCTCCTTTCTTCATTGTTCTGTACGAAAAGCGTAGCTGCATATTAAGGGGTTAGGGGACATTTCCCCTGCAAGCAAAATTTAAGATTTTGCGCCTGTGTACGGACACAGGCAGTGCTTGCTGATACGCATTTCGTATTACTTTCTCATAATATTACGCATTTGGTATTTTGTCAATATTAATTTTACTTTTTTATGCAAAATTTACTCATTGCGTATTCATTCGTATGATGTTATAATGAGTGAAAAGAAGAAGGGGGATATGGTTATGGGATATGGAAAAAACCTGAAAGATATACTTGATAGTAAAGGAATGACTGTAAAAGAATTGGCAAGGAAAACCGGAATTGCGCCCACTACTCTTTATTCTATTATTAAACGGGATGCTGCGATACGTTTTGATACAGCGTTGCGGATTTCCAATATCCTTGACATACCAATCAACTCAATTTGTAAAGATAATCCTTATGATGATATGGAGACTCTGCCAAAGCTTCCTTCAGACAGGGAACGTCTTATGGCAGGCATGGAAAAGAAAGCCTATTTTTCTGACCGCACTATGAAAATTATTAAGAATTTTGACTATACCGAATTGCCGATGGTCGATCAGTTGATTGCTGACTTCTTTGTATTGGATGATACAACAAGACGCGACTTGTTTGAATATATGGCAGTACTGAAAAAGAATCACAGCAACCAAGAACACCAAAAGGCTTTGAAGAAAATAAAATAGAAATCAAGAACTCTCCTATTGGACTTATTCGTCATACTGAAGAACCAGCCATAATCTTACCTACCGTCCTTTAACTAATTAACAAACCGGAATTTGTATTTATAAAATAAACACCCCATATAAAGTGAACTGTGTATTTCACTGATATTTCATATTTTTAAATATGTATCTGAAAATCCCCAAAGTCAAATACGCCGTTTCCTTGCTTCAATTTCCCTTTAATCTGATAACTTGATGAATCCTTTCTCAATCCTGTCAATTATATCAATAGAAATACTCAAATGATGATGTCTGGGTAAAATCCGATTTATCCTTAAATCCTGTATTTTTCTCACAGATTGGAAAAATAGCTGTGGGACTGTGGACGGATAAAATTCATCAAGTAGAAAATCTTTCGAGAAATCACATGGTTTACACATCAGATTTTTTTACTACCTGCAAAGGAATTGGAAATCAGACCGATAACCACTCCTTCTATGCCTCATGGACTGCTATTTTCTCAAAATACTTATGTCCACCGATATGATACCAATGGACATTGGTGTGACTGTCATAACGGGTAATGGCGTAAGGCTATCCACAACCGATTTAATATTGTCAATCCCTAAACTTGTATCAATCAAAACAGCTTTCTCCGTTCCACATATTAGATAGCAATGAGTTTCTTCCCAATGCTTATATTCACTGATAACAAAAGTGTCCTTATCTATCGTTCAAACCGTAAACCAATCCGTCATATTCACATCTCGCATTTACATTCCATATCCTTCTTCATTGGAAAGACTTACAGAATCCAATACTCGCATAATAGAATTAAGAGCATTTTTCATATTATCATCTTGTATTGTATAAACAAGATCTAAATCTTCAATGTGCATATTACTTCTATCTAATTTGCTATTTTTATTAAAAATTTTGGATAAATTTTCAAGCGTTGGTATTGCACTATACGGATCTGTGATTTCAAGTTGATACTGTTCTAAAATTCTTTGACTCGTTGGGAAGCTTAAACTATTATTAAATCGTGTAATATATCCCATAAGTCTTTTAAATAAAAATAATCTACCTGTATCATAATATGCTCCAAGTACAAATGGACTATCCGGTTCCTTAATTGATGCTTTTATTTGGGAACTGAAAACTTGTTCAATTGTTTTGTCATTTCTTTTATACTCAATAACTTCAATTGCCAATTCCCGAACTTTCTGTAAAGAATCCACATCTTTAGGATTTTCTCTATATTTTCGATAATAATCAAGCCATGAGATATCAGCAAATACAACAGAATCAATTTTAATAGGTGCCGAATGAATGTTTCCTTTGGGAAAATAAATCTCTGCCCCTATATAATCTCTACTAGGAATCCTATCAGACTGAATCATGCTGTAAATAAATTGCCATTTATAAAATTCTTCATTTGGCTCTCCATTAACATCCTTAATAATAATATTTTCAATAAATTTTCCATCTACTGTACATAAAGATTTAGGAAGTACAGCTTCATTTGCATAAATATGATTAAAATTAATTCTTGCTTGCGAAAAATCCATTATTTTATCCTCTTTAAACTTAATACTTTTAACATTTATATTATGCAGTATGTCATATAACTTTTTTAAAATCTCAATTTTTATAAATTATACCTTTTTATTATACTTTCAATATCTATGCTTTTCCTTTTTTAATCAACACCGACAAGATACTCATTTCGTGGGTACGAAATACTAATCTTGTCGGAGAGCCCCCGAAACCTCAAAATATTCGATAATAGCGCCAAGTATTATAAATTTGAGGTCAGTTATCCACTTCGTAACATAAATCCAGTTTGAATGACGCCAATTTCCAAAAACAAGATATCAAATACCAATATTGGAAATCACCGCAAAAACTAGAAATCAGGTTATCATATTTTGAAATCATCCACATACTTCGCCTCTTATATTGTATTGCGGAAAACATCCACTGTCAAATGTTTTAGTCCTAGCCGAAAATCTTAGACAGTGGATTCCATCTTCAATAAGTGGTAGCCAAGGCAAAGTATGCTGAAGTATTTACAAACGTCACACTTCCCGCTAATAATTATTATGCCTGCCATTGCTTTAATGAATTATACGTCACTTACTACATAACATACTGTATCTTTTCGCAAAATTTTAACTTCTCTATATACGTCTTTAAATCATCTTAAAATACTTAAATGCCTCTCTAATCGCCTCTTCTTTCTCCAGCGGGCATTGTGGCACCTTAGCATTTTCTTTCTTTGACAGATTATAATTCTGTCCAACACCCAATCCACATTTCCTCTTAATCTGTGAAATATACAAAGAAGATACCGACAGCCCCGTCTGTTCCTTCACATAATCCTTTATCTCCTGATAAGTCGCGCCTTTTCGAAAACCAGACATATCCATATCCTCTAGCGAGAACTCTACCCGCAATTTCTTCGAGTCGATTTCTCCCTTGGAAAGCAAAACCACCGTCTCCACATGCCCCGTCCCCGGAAACATATCCACCCCGCAAGCCTTTTCCAGCCGGTATCCGTTCCCAAAAAACACTTCCAAATCCTTTACCAGGCTGGTAGGCTTACAGGAAATATAAACAATCCGCTCTACCCCGTAGGCAATTATCTTATTCAGCGCCTTAGGATGAATCCCGTCCCTTGGGGGGTCTAAAATAATGAAGTCCGGCTTTTCCCCGATATCGTCTAAAACCTTTAACACATCCCCCGCTATAAATTCGCAGTTATGTAAACCATTTAATTTCGCATTTTCCCTTGCCGCTTCCACCGCTTCCTCCACGATTTCCACGCCGATTACCTTTTTTGCCACAGGCGCCATCATCTGTGCAATGGTGCCTGTCCCGCTGTACAAATCAAAGACAACCTTATCCGGCTCTCCCTCCGACAGCTTCCCGATATACTGCCTCGCCGTATCGTAAAGCACCTCCGCCCCAAGGGAATTGGTCTGGAAAAAGGAAAACTGGGATATCTTAAACTGCAAACCCATCAGCTCTTCATAAAAATAATCCCTGCCATATAGAATTTCATTTCTATCCGCCCTTACCACGTCGGCAACGGAATCATTGACCGTATGGAGAATCCCCGTAATATGTCCCTCTAAGCTGCCGGACTGCTCCAGGGATAAAACCGCCCTTTGAAACCCTTCTAAAAGCGCTTCTTCCCCCCGGTAATTTACACTATCCTCCTTCTTAAAATCCCCGCTTGTAACCAAAGCCACGAGAATTTCCCCGCTTTTACTCCCCTTCCTTATCAGAAGATGCCGCAAATATCCCTCCTGGCGCATCCTGTGATAAAAGCTGGTCCCTTCCGCCTTAAAATATGCCAGGACAGTCCCCAGAATCCGCCGGTAATCCGCATCCACAATCTTGCAGTCCACAACGCTTATGATATCATAAAACCCACTTCTTTTATGTAAACCAAGCGACAAGGGACCATCCTTATATTCATCTCCAAAAGAAAACTCCATTTTATTGCGGTATCCGTACTGTCTGGGGCTTCCCTTCACTCCCTGAAATTCATAATCCGGCTCTCGGTTCAATTTTATGTAAACCGAATCCAGCAATTCCTTTATCTGTCCCGTCTTTAAAGCAAGCTGGTCCTCATAAGAAAGGTTCAGATAATTGCATCCTCCGCAGCTTCCAAAATGGGGACAGAAAGACGCCACTTCATTTTCCGCCTTTTCAAGCACTTCTATAAGCGTGCCCTCCGCCTTTCCCTTCCTCTTCTTACTGACACGGAAAGAAATCCTCTGACCGGGAATCACGTTCTTTACAACCGCTTTCTCCGCTTCCTCCTCTACCCGCACAATTCCCTTTGCCGGAAACTGAACCTTTTCCACAATCCCTTCATAACACTGTCCCTTTTTCATAAGCTCTCCTTATCATTCCTTCCTCCATGCACCCTGCCGTCTTCCCGGAAACTCCGATTTTCCTGGCGCTCTCAACCCACACAAAAAAGACTGCTACAATTCCTGCAACAGTCTTATCCTTCTTATAAACGGTTAGTCCTCTTTGGAAGCTTTATCGTCCTTCTTGTCTGATGCAGCGTCCTTTTCATCCTCATCATCGGCAAAGAAGTCGTCGTCAAAATCATCGTCAAAGTCATCCTCAAAATCTTCCAGATAATCAGGTGTAAAGTAACGGTATACTGCATAAGCAATGGCTGCGATTGCGGCAATCGCACCGATAACGGCAAATACCCAGAGAACCTTATGGCACTTCTTCTCTTCCTTTACCTCTTCCTGCTTCTTTAATAAATCCCCCAATGCTGCTGCCAGTTCTTCAATTCTTGCTTTATTCATAAAAATAGCCCACCTTTCTCGCTTTTATTTGTACTATCAAGATTCATTATAACTAGTTTATCACTTTTCGCACAACTTTACTACAGATTTTTTCCATTTTTTATGAAAAATATCCAAATAAAGCTTCAGGTTCTTCTTTTTCAGAGTTTCTGCAGCTTG
>N._stephensi_709_foregut__coassemble_196_pt1 | contig 25004 bp, 23 predicted proteins | sample N__stephensi_709_foregut__metabat2_low_PE_012 | metagenome-assembled genome bin N | reverse complement strand
AGTCCTGTTCCATAACGATATCATAACAAAATTTTCTATCTTTATTTACGGGGAGTCTGTTGCTCATGTTTCTCTATCTCCTTTTATGGGTTATTGCATAAAAAAAGTATTGTAAAACAGTCATCTTACAATACTCCTTTCATTTTCTTATCTCAACTGCTTTTATAATCCGGTATTGATTCCCGATACGTCTATGGAACCGGAAAGAATTTCCTGAAAATCGCCGGAAATATCAACGCTTGCCGGCGTTATGATAAATATGTAATGGGAAATTTTTTGCAAATTTCCGCTGATTGCAAAACAGGAACCGGAGGTAAAATCAATAATCCTCTGGGCAATATCCACATCCAGTCCTTCCAGATTCAAAACAACTGTCCTGTTTGCCAAAAGCGTTTCCGTAATTTCCCTTGCATCCTCAACCGTAGTCGGTTTAATCACACATACTTCCATGCCATCCCCCGTTCTTCGCGGCTGCCTCATCTGTGTTACCTTCGGCGCGGGCTTAACCCGTGGTCTTTCTTCTTCGTAGTCAGGTTCCACCTTGGCTACCACCTTTTTCCTTGGAGCCTCTTCCACTTCCTCGTCTTCATCATCATAATCATCGTAATCGTCGTCCAAATCCTCATCATTTAATTTTAAGGAATTTAAAAATTTATCCATTACACTCATACTACAATCTCCTTACACAATTATTTTATTCCGTATAATGCCGCTCTCCGAATATCCCGGTTCCAACTCTTACAAGAGTCGCACCTTCACTTACAGCGGTCTCATAATCGCCGGTCATTCCCATAGAAAGTACATTCATAGTTACATTATCAATGTTTTTGGCACTTATGTCAACAGATAATTGTCTTAACTGTGCAAAATATTGTCGATTTTCCTCTGGATTCTCAACATATGGCGCGATTGTCATCAATCCTTTTATATGGATACCCGGAAGCTTGGCAATCTGTGAAACCAGCTGCACAGCGTCCTTTGCCTTTACGCCGAACTTGGATTCTTCCTCCGCCACATTTACCTCTATGAGAATATCAACTTCGACATTTTTCTTCAAAGCTTCTTTGCTGATTTCCTCCGCCAGCTTCAGGGAATCCACGCTGTGGATGATTGCCGCCTTATCCACCACGTATTTTACCTTATTGCGCTGAAGATGCCCGATTAAATGCCAGCGGATATCCTTCGGCATGACCTCGTACTTCTCCAAAAGCTCCTGAACCTTATTTTCGCCAAAATCCCGGCAGCCATGGTCATAAATCTCCTGTAACATGGAAACCGGCTTTGTTTTGCTGACCGCTATCAGCGTTACCTCCTCCGGATTCCTTCCGGATTTTTCGCACGCCTTTAAAATATTATCCGCAACCTTATCATAGTTATCCCGAAGCATACGCCACTCCTTTTTCTACCGGCAAATCGTCAACCGGTTAATTTGCCCGCCGCAAATATTTTTTCATGGTAAATTACTCAATCATAAATAAAATCATTTTCATTGATGCTGTCCGCATCCAGAACAATATAATCATATTCTGTCAGCCCATAGCGGGTATTGGATTTTACAATGGAATACTCCTCGTTGGAATACAAAACCGTAATTTCCTTAAAATCCGCAAAGCCTTTATTGATATTATATACCCCCATCAGTGTGCCCACCTTGCTGACCGGATATTTTTCAGCAGAATCCGGCATACAGATATAGTCTCCCGGACGCAAAACGGAGGTGTCTACATAATAATCCGTATCATTTTCCGAATAAATGGATGAGTCTATAAATTCCGTGGAAATATTTCCCTCTTCATCATAGGTTTCCCGCATAAAGCCGTCCTTAGAGCTGTTCCCGCCCTTTGTCACATATTCCTTGGGAATCAGATAAAATTCCTTTTCCACAATAGCGCTGTTGGGAATCTTTAATCCCCGGTCGTCGTCCAAAATAATTTCTATATCAATATAACGGTCCTTTGCGAAGGTAATCATGGAATTGTTAAATTTCAATTCCACATAATCGTATTTATCATCCGCACTTAAAACATTAACCTCCGCCCATGAGGTATACCGGTTTTTAAGGAATTTAACCTCTACATATCCCTCATTCTGGAGCCTTGCAGTCTTTTCCCGTTCCACGGGGATAACCACGGACCACTGCTCTGAGGTTATCATTTTGTACACCGGGTCCTTGCTTCCCACTAAGGTGTTATTGACAAACTGCTCCTTTTCCCCGTTTTCTTTAGAAAAGGTTTCGGCAGTTACCATAGACGGTTCAAGCCTCTCCAGACCGTCTACATTGTAAACAACAACGCCGCTTCTTGGGGCATAGGAAAACTGTACAGAGCTTCCTGTCACATCTGCACGCTGTAAATTGTTCAGCATATTGTAATTGGATAATTTTAACACGGTACCCGACACGTCATAAGAAAAATCATATACCTGTCCAAACTGTTCATCCCTGTAATTATGGGAAAACTGCATAAAATCACTCCGCAGCTCCCCTAAATCATTGCCGGAAAGAAGGATTTCATCCGTATCGTTTTGTAGAATTTCCGCCATTCTGCCGGTCTGGTCTAAGGAATAAATCAAGTCCCCGCTTGCCACATGCTCGCCTTCCCTGGCAAAATAGTTAATATAGCCCGAGGAATTTGCCGAGACAACTATCTCATCCCTTAAAATAATTCCTTCATATACATTGGAAATGCTTAAAGAACCTGAGCGGACCTCATAACGCTTTACGTGTCCCTTGGTAAAGAAAAGTACAACGCAAATCAGGATATAGAGAAACATTACGGCAAAAATAATGATGCCGATATTGAGATTCAAGGGCCTGCGGTATTTATTTATGTTGATTGGTTTTTTTTGTGATGCCAAATCAGTGACTCCTTACCTTCTTGCGTCAATGATTGACCAGATTAATCAGGTCATACATTTTGTCGTACAGGTATTCTCTGCCGGAACTTTTTAATATAACGGATATATACGGATTACCGGAAGAATCCTTGGAAAGGAGCACGAGGCAGTTGCCTGCCGCATTGGTGGTCCCCGTCTTTCCGCCGATTACCATAACGCCCTCCGGACTTTCGTGATTGCCGTTTAAAAACCAGTTGCTGTTTTTACAGGTCAGCTCTTTGGGTTCTCCCGCCGCATCATGGTAAACGCCCGTGTATTCCGGAGTCGTAATAATCTGCACAAACTCATCATATTGAATCGCTTCATTAAAAATCAGGTACATATCATAAGCCGTTACGTAATGTCCTTCAGCCGTCAGCCCGTGGGGATTCATAAAATGGCAGTTAGTAGCCCCCAATGACAGGGCTTCTTCATTCATCATATCCACAAAAGCTTCTTCACTGCCGGCAATGTATTCCGCAATCATAACCGCAGCATCATTTCCGGATGGAATCAACAGGGCATGGAGCGCCTGGGCAAGGGTCATGGTATCGCCCGCCTTGATTCCCACCAAGGATGCGCCGGATTCGGTAATTTCCACATTTGCAGAGGCTGTCAGGACATCGTCCAGATTGCCTTTTTTTAAGGCGATAATCGCCGTCATAACCTTTGTCAGGCTGGCGGGATTCAACTGCATATTGGCATTCTTTCCATACAAAACCTCTTTGTCGTTAAGGCTGCACAACAATACTGCCTCCGCCTCGGAGGCATCAATGCTGTTAACCGAAACATCCCCGTCTATCACGCATAAATTCTGTGCAAAGGAATCCGCCCTGGTTCCGTTGCTATCCCCGGCATAAAACCGGTAAGCCGAAACGGAGCTGTCTAAATCATAATTCATACTGTAGCCGCTGCCGCCGCAGCCCGTCATGGAAAAAAACATGACGAAGATCAGGCAGAGAGCCGTCATTCGTTTTCTATTTGTACATTTCACGCCACTCAAGGTCTCCTCTGTCAAGTGATTTTATCAAAAGCTCCGCAGACGCCAGATTGGTTGCCAGGGGGATATTGTGGATATCACACAGCTTAACCACATTATTCACATCCGGCTCATGGCTTTTCGGAGTCAGCGGATCCCGCAGAAAGATAACCAAATCTATCTGGTTGTGCTCAATCTGGGCGCCAATCTGCTGCTCGCCGCCCAAATGACCCGCTAAGAACTTATGGATATTTAAATTTGTTACTTCCTCAATAAGCCTTCCCGTAGTTCCTGTGGCATACAATTCATTTTTACTTAAAATACCACGGTAGGCTATGCAGAAATTCTGCATCAGTTTTTTCTTTGCATCATGTGCGATTAATGCAATATTCATAATTAAATGCCCTCTCTCAACTAACTATATTTACGAACCGCCTGCAATCTCACATTTAAAACAAACCCCATCCCCATAAAAAGACTTAAAAGCGAAGTCAGACCATAACTTACAAACGGCAGGGGCAGCCCCGTATTGGGAATGACGCCCGTTGCCACGCCTATATTGAAGAAACTCTGGAATCCCACTAACGCCGCCATTCCGGAACAAATAATCTTTCCTTCTATATCGCTTGCCTTCATGGCGGCTATAACGCATTCAATCGCTATAAGGAAACACAGAATGACGACGACGCATCCGCCTACAAATCCCAGCTCTTCCCCTATAATGGCAAAAATAAAGTCTGTCTGGGGTTCGGAGATAAAGTTTCCGTTTTTGACGGAAGCAATCTCGTTGTTGTTTAACCCCTTTCCGAAAAGCTGTCCTGAGCCTATGGCTATCTGTGAATTGGTCTGCTGATATCCTTCGGCATTTTCATATTCATCGGGATGAAGCCACGCCATAATCCTGTCCTGCTGGTAATCCTTGATCAGATTCTGGTCTTCCTGCAATACCAGCGAGAGAAAAATAATTCCCACCGGTATGATAACCGCAAATGCCCCCCATATAATCTTGTAATTTAATCCCCCTATATACAAGACGACACAAAAAATCATAATCAGCATAATACTGGTAGACATATCCGGCTGCTTATAAATCAACACCCACGGCGGTATAAAAAGAAGCACCATAACAGCAAGATTCTGAAACGTATTAAAACGTTCCTTATGTTTCATAATATACTGTGCATAAAATAAAATCAATAGTATTTTAACTGTCTCCGAGGGCTGGAATCTGATTCCCGCAATGGAAACCCAGCGCCTCGCATTATTGACAACGGTCCCAAACTGACGCACCAAAAGAAGCAAAACAATGCCCGCCCCATAAATGAGCCAATAAAATTTCAAAAAGATATGATAATCAAACAGAGAGAGCACCACCATAAGAAACAATCCCAAAATCAGCCCCACAATCTGTTTGGACTGGTATTCAGCATTAGCGCTGCCGATTGCCATAATTCCGATAATCGTTATGGCAATCAGCATAAATACTAATTTAAAATCATAATCTCTGACACGGTATCTTTTTAACACGTATTTCAACTCCTATATTACCAGAAAACATTGATTTTCCTTCTGGAAAATTCCAATTCCAACGTACTGGTATCAATCTGCATGTATTTACACAGGATTTTTGCAATATCCCGCTTTATCATTTCCATTACCTCCGGCGAACAGTCGATTCTGTCGGATATAAGCAGAATCTTTAACCGGTCCTTGGCAATCTCGCCAGATTTTTTCTTTCCAAAAAGCCACAATTTACCCATTTCTTATACCCCCATTACAATTTCTGAAAAATGCCATTAATACGAAACCATATTGATTTTTCCCTTTCAGGGGAATAAAGAGGTATATCCTGTCCTAAAATCCGGTTACAAATATTCATAAAGGCTTTTCCCGCCGGTGTATCGGAGCAGACTAGGGGCTCCCCGTGGTTTGTGGAAATGACAATGTTTTCATCATCATAAATGGCTCCTAAGAGATGAATGGATAAAATATCCACCACATCCTCAACGCTCATCATATCGCCCCGTTTAATCATATCCGGGCGCAGCCTGTTAACCACTAAGTCTATCTGTCCCATTTCATATGCATTGAGCAATCCGATAATCCGGTCCGCATCTCTGATGGCAGACACCTCCGGAGTTGTAACCACAATCGCCCTGTCGGCGCCTGCAATAGCATTTTTAAAGCCCTGCTCGATACCTGCCGGACAATCCAAAATGATGTAATCAAACTGCTCCTTTAACTGCTCCGTCAGCTTTTTCATCTGCTCCGGATTTACTGCTGTTTTGTCCCTGGTCTGGGCGCTGGGAATCAGATGAAGCCCCGGAAAACGCTTGTCCTTAATCAATGCCTGCTTGATGCGGCAATTTCCCTCCACCACATCCACCAGATTATATACAATCCTGTTTTCCAATCCCATTACCACATCCAGATTTCTCAATCCGATGTCCGTATCAATCAATACAACCTTTTTACCCAGAACAGCCAGCCCTGTTCCAATATTTGCGCTTGTGGTAGTTTTACCTACACCACCTTTACCTGATGTGACGACAATTACTTCACTCATAAAAACCTCCGCCTTTCATTATCGTCCCCCGGAAAACCCTAACACAGATTATTTTCCGGTAATTCTTTGGTAAAGTCCAATTCCCTGATAACAATTTTATCCTGCTTAATAACCGCAAGTCTGGGAATCTGTTTTTTCTTTATGGAAATGATGCTTTTCATGTCCCTTTTGTATTTTAAATCGGCAATCCTGAGAGTCTCCGTATCCATCTGCAATGCCGCGATAAAACGCTCCCTTCTGCCGTCGCCGCCGGCATAGGCGCTGCCCGAAAGCCTGCCTAACACAATAATATTTCCTTTGGCGGCTATAAAAGCTCCCTTTTGTACATCTCCTAACACGATAACGCCGGAAGCGGATTCAAAAGCCTCCCCGTCCCGCAGGGTTCCCTTATAGAACTGACAGCCGGGCTCCTTTTGGGGACGCTTATCTTCGTTTGCCGCTTCCACCAGTTTTGTATAATAATCGCCGGCTTCTTCATCTGTGCATACCAGACAGATAATATGTAAGCTGCAAACGCTTTGAACAGCCTCTAACAGCCTGTCGCTTTCCTCCTCACTAAGCCTTCTGCCCTGAAACTGAAGTGCAACGGATGCATCTTTAAAGAAGGAAGCTGCGTCGGCGAAGCTTTCTTTTGTTTCCCTGAGAATCGTTTCAAAATCCGGCTCTTCTCCAAGCTTTACACGGATTCCGCCGGAAAAGCTTTTAATTGTCACATTTTCCGTCAAAGCTTCCACCTCCTATTCCTCGTTTGAAATAATAATATTATCCTGGGTAGCATTACCGTCAATCAGGACCTCTTCATCCTCCAGTTCATAATAGTACTTATAAACATCCTGTGTAAGCCGTGCCGCAAAATCAGACGCATACCCGAAAGCAATACGGGTGGTCACGCTGATTTCAGGGTTTTCATAGGGCGCATAGCTGACAAACAAAGCATGGTTAGGACGATTCCTGTTTTCCTGCGCCGTTCCTGTTTTGCCCGCCACATTTATCCCCATTCCCTGGTAATAGGTTTTATCTTCAACCACTTTGCGCATACCTGAATGAATGACATTCCACGTACTGTCGGAAATGTTTACGGTATTACGCACAGTGGGCGTAAAATCCTCAATTAAATTGCCTTCGGAATCCGTTACCTTATCCAAAAGGCTTAAATTATAACAGGTACCGCTGTTTGCCACAGTGGTAACATATCTGGCAAGTCCTACAGTGGTATAATTATTGGTTCCCTGTCCGATGGCGGAAATGACAGAGTCAGTATCGGAAACCTTCGGCTCCTCTTCTGCAATTTCCACGCCTGATTTATCGGTTAAACCGTATAAATCCGCATAATATGCCAGCTTTTCAAGACCTTCTTCAGAATTATAGGTCCCGGTGCTCCTGCCCAGACGGTAGCCCATTTCATAAAAGAAATAGTTGCAGGAATGCTCGATTCCCCCCGTTATATTTAAGGAACCGTGAACCGACGGATAAATCCAGCATCTGGGCGAATAAGAGGGAATGGTATCGTAAATGCCGCGGCAGGTAACGGTTTCCCCGGGGCTTACAACTCCCTCTTCCAAAGCCGCAGTTGCCGTAACCATCTTAAAGGTGGAACCCGGCGCCGAAGTCTGCTGTGTGGCATAATCCCAAAGAGGTCTGGATAAATCGGAATTCAGCCTTGCATAATATTCCGAATTTGACATACGGTTATTGTCATAGCCCGGATAAGATACCAGCGCCAGTACTTCTCCCGTATTGACGTCCGTAACAACCACGGAACCGGAGCAAGGGTCTAAAGCAAGCTGTGCAGGCGTAATTTCCAGATTGGAAATTTTGCCGAGCATAAAATTATAAGGAGAAATCGTACCGTTTGCCAGCGTCGTCCTCTCCGCCATGGTGCCGGTAATAATTCCCTGGTCGTAAAGTAAAAGACATACCTGCTGTCCTGTCAGGATATTGTCCCGTATCATATACTTGTACAGCCTCTTATGGAAATCCGTATCCGTTTTCAATTCATCAAACACATAATTAAGCATCGCCTGGTATATTTCTTCGGAATCAGAGTATTGACCATTTAAGTCAAGCTTAGAGATATCAATCCAGTTCATGGCAATCACATGGAGCAGATATTCTTTTAAGCTGATGGATTCATCATTTCTCCATGCCAGATAAGTTGCGTCGTCATTGTCAATTTCATTTGTCAGGATAATTCCATTGGAATTTAGCACCGTTGTTATGTAGGAATTGTATACCTGAAATTCTAAAGGCAGTTCCTTGTAAATCTGCGGATTTTCGTTTAACTGGCTTCTCATCTCGCTTAATACCGCATCCTCCTTTGCAAGAAAAGCGCTGTATACTTCTTTTTCCAAATCCGTGGCATTTTCGGCAAAAAAATGATTGATATCGATAATACTGTTGTTTATCAGGGCAAAATACACATCATCAATGGGAATAATGATGGAGCTTGCCGATGCGTTTTCTTCGGGAACATATTCCTTAACTGGTTTGATTTTATCTACCAAGATACCGGCTATTCGCTGCTCTAACAAATTATAAACCGCCTTCTGTAAATCCTTATCGATGGTCAGATACAAATCGTTTCCAGCGCTTGGCTCCACCCGGTCGCTTGTTTCGATAACCTTTCCAAGGCTGTTTACATAGACTGTTTCCGAGCCTTTTGTTCCCTGCAAATAGGATTCCATATAGCTTTCAATGCCGGATTTCCCAATGATATCCGTCATGATATAAGAATCATCCGTTTCCGAAAGGGTTTCCAGCTCCCTCTGGGAAATTTTACCGGTATAGCCGATAATATGGGAAAAGTATACGCTGTCCACATATTTTCGCACGGTGTCTTCGGCAATGGAAACACCGTCTAAGGAAGCGGCATTTTCCATGACCACCGCCACCGTCTCATCCGATACGTCGGTGGCGACAACGGTAGGAATGTATTTCTGGAAGCTTTTCAGGCTCATTTCATAACGGATGGTTATGATTTTCAAAAGGACATCCTTGGAATAGCCCTTTCCTACGATAAAATCCGTGTTTCTGTCGTCGGGTATTTCATATTCCCCGACCCCGAATTTTTCAGCGCCGCCCAAATAATTGATAACCTCTTCGGCTGTGGCTGTCTTTTGTCCATAGCTTAAATCCTCAATATAAACCTTGCCGTACACATCCGCCAAAAATCGCTGGAGCGAGGTTCCCGACACGGCAAATTCAAATTCGCCGTTATCGCCGATAATAATGTTAAAATCGCTGACAACCGAATCCCCGTTCTTCTCAATCATTTCAATCAGGGAAGCTAAGGTGGTGTTAACGGCTTTGTTTTTCCCCCTGCCCGATTCATAAACATCTTCGATGGTTACGGAATAGGCCAGTTCATTGTACGCCAGCAATTCTCCGTTTCTGTCAAAAATCTGCCCCCTGGTACTGGGAATGGTTCTTTCCTTACGAATCTTTAAGGTAAATTCATTGAGGTACGCTTCCCCGTTTACGATTTGCAGCACAAACAGCTGGTGGATTAAAACGCCGCACATAACCATAAATACCAGAATCAGAATAAAAAAACGTGACGTTATAAAATTAATAATGGAATCTCTTATATTTTTAAACAATTTCCTCGCTGCTCCTGTTTGCCCTTTTTTCCGCCAGCCTGTGAAACAGGGTCATGGCAGCAAAAAGCACGATGGTTAACAAAATCGTATATACAACCTCGGGAATGATAATATTCATCAAATAATATCCGATATGGAACCTTCCCCGCAGTAAAAACATCAACAAATAATAGGTTATGCCATAAACAAAGTCGCTGCATCCTACCAGTAAAATCTGCAGCATCAAATCATCCTTAAAGAACAGTCGTTTGAAAAAGCCGTTGAAATATCCTATGTACATATAAAGAAGCGCATGAAAGCCCAGAATCCCCCCGCTGAATATATCCACCAGCAGTCCTGTAAAGAAGCCCGCGGTAATGCCTGTTTTCTGTCCCAGCATAAAACCAAAAGATGCTGTTGAAATAATCAACAGATTCGGTCCTACATTGCCGAAGGCAATATAACGGCACACCGTGCTTTGCAATATAAAACTGAAAATAACTACAAATACCGCAAGAATTTTATTTTTCATTTTGATTCATTCTCATCAATCTGCTGCTTTAAGTCAAGGATAACAAGCACTTCGTCCATATGTTCAAAATCAACTGCGGGCGTAATGGAGCCGGAATGGGTCAGGTTGTTGGCGTCGGCGTCCATGGAAGTAATATAACCGATTAAAAGTCCGGGAAGATATTTGGTGCTGATATTGGAGGTTACCACCTTATCCCCTTCCTTTACCTTGCCCTCAGAATCAATCAGTTTGCTGAAACGGATGGTGTTTTCACTCATCATCTCCAAATCTCCCGATACAATCAGCCTGTCCCCCGTTGCCAGAACCATGCCGGGCACATTGATGGTATCGTCAATAATAGCCGTAACCTTCGCCCAGTTTGCGCCAACCTCCGTTACAATTCCCACAAGACCGCTTCCCGACATAACATTCATGTCAATAGTAATGCCGTCTTCCGTACCCTTATCAATAATAAAGGTATTAAACCAGTTGCCTCCGTCCATACCGATTACCCTTGCGCCCACCTTTTCATATTCCGAATATTCCTGGTCTAACTGATAAAGACTGCGCAGGTTGTTTAACTCGTACTTTTCCTGGGTCAGGGTATTATTTTCAATGGTCAGCCGGTCAATCTGCTCCTGTAATTCCTGGTTCTGCCTCTGTAAATCCCTGATTTGCGCCAAATCCTTGGAACGGTCCGATAAATAACCGCCTATTTCACTGATACCCGTCTGGAAAGGAATCGTCACATAACCGGAAATCCTGGCAACCATCCCCGTAAATAAATCGGTAGTAAAGGTAACCGCCATCAAAACAATGCACAGACCCGTTAAAATCAACAGCAGATATTTACTTTGTAAAGTAAACTTTGTCCGCTTGCGTTTCATCCTTTCCCTCCATTGCCGGAAAATACATATGCCACGGAACGGAAATTGTCATCCGTAATAACCTTTGCAAGTCCCAGCGCAACGCTTGCTATGGGATTTTCCGCCATATTAACCTTTAAGCCGGTGCCCTGGCTGATTAATTCATCCAAATGCGCCACCTGGCTTGCCCCGCCGGTCAGATATATGCCGTGGCGGTAAATGTCTGCAGCCAGCTCCGGGGGCGTGCGCTCCAAAATAACCTTAATGTGGTCGATAACCGTATCAAAATGCTCCTTAAGGGCGTTTTTCACAAGCTCTGTGGGAATTTCCCTTTCCACGGGAAGACCTGTTACAATATCCCGCCCGTACACAACAGCCGGATTTCCCGTTGCTTCCAGCTCCCGCAGGGCAATTTTTACCTTTTCCGCAGTTTTTCCGCCGATAATGAGGTTAAATTCCTTTCTGACCGCATTGCGGATGGCGTCGTCGAATTTCTGACCGCCCACCTTAATCAAACGGCTTAAAACAATGCCGCCCAGGGACAGAATGGAAACCTCCGTGGTATCATATCCGATATCCACAACCAAAACTCCCTGGGAGTTCTTGACGTCAATATCCATCCCAAGCCCGTCCGCAATGGCTTTTTCCACAACCATGACCTTTTTCGCCTTCACGTCGGCATTTTTAACCAAATCGAAAAAGGCCCTCTGCTCTACCTCCGTCACATCGTGGGGGACGGCGATATAATAATCCGCAGGCTTGACGTTTCCCTTGCACAAATCGTTAATAAAGCATTTTACAAGATTCTGCATATTTTTGATATCCGCAATGACGCCGTTACAAAGGGGGTAGGTAATATGAATGTTGTCCGGCGCCTTCTCATACATTTCAAAAGCGGAATCCCCGTAAGCAAATAAAATGTTTTTATTTTGAATTGCAATCATATTTTTAGCCGAAAAAATACGTTCTTCGCCTTTTGCATATATTTTGATGTTGCTGGTACCCAAATCAATACCGTAAGCACTGGAAGCCATATTCCGTACTCCTTTCTTTTTGTAAATTACTGTATGATTCCGTGTTCCCGGAAGCTGTAATAATGGTTGTCCCCTATAATCAAATGGTCAATCAGCAAAATATCCATAAGCTGTGACGCCTCCCACAGCTTATGTGTCATTTCCCTGTCCGCGGCGCTTGGGGCGGCGCTGCCGCTGGGATGATTGTGCAGAACCATAAAGTTTACCGCTTTTGCCGCAAGCGCTTCCATAAAAATTTCCCTGCTTGATACCAGGGATGCGTTTACGGTTCCAACGCTGATAACCTGTTCCCGGATTAATCCCATGGAGCCGTCTAAAAAAACGCAGAGACACTGCTCCTTTTCCAGATGGCGCAGCTGTTCCATATAGTACGCTGCAACCTCCCCCGGAGATTGGAAAATAATTTTCTGCCCTCTTTTGGATTTGGCAATGCGATTGGATAATTCGGCAATGCACTTAATTTTTACTGCTTTTACCTCGCCGATTCCCTTAACCTGCATCAGATCTTCCACAGACATATGGTAAAGCCCCGCTATTCCATAATCTCCCGCCTTTTTGAGAATTTCCCTTGCAAGAGCCATGGCATCCGCTCCCTTATGCCCCGTGCGGATAATGATGGCAAGCAGCTCCGCATCCGTCAAGGCATTAGGACCTGCCGTTAAAAACCTGTCATAGGGCTTTTCCGCATTAATGAATTGTTCTGTCATATTCCTCCCGTCTCTCTCCCAGAAGGAAAACACACTATAAAAACCTGAAAATCACAATGGCAATGATAATGCCTACTATACTTCCGATTGTAATTTTGATGGATAACCCGAAGGTTATGACTAAAATCCCCAAATTCAAAATAAGCGGAGAATCCATACCAAAGGTCTGCCCGAAATTCAGGAATGTATTGGGGAATAAGCTGCCAATAAAACCGCCGATAACAATTCCTGCCAGAATCATCAGAAAACAGGCCCAGTTATTTTTTCCTTTCATGAAAACCTCCGTTTTCTTTTGTAGTTATGTAAACATAAAAAAGAATTTTTAACTATTAGTATATTATCACATGGAACAATATATGTATACTGATTTCGTGGATTTTTTTTCGACCAAAACCCCTATGATTCCAGCCTGATTACGCCGGAATTCTTCAATTCCTGTACCGCCCTCAGTATACCGAATTTGGCATGTGGAAAGGTCAGACCCCCCTGAAAATAGACGGCATACGGGGGCTTTATGGGGCCGTCCGCCGAAAGCTCTATGGAGCTTCCCGAAACAAAAGCGCCAGCCGCCATAATTACCTTGCTGTCATAGCCCGGCATGTCCCATGGCTCGGGGGTTACAAAGCTGTCCACAGGCGCCGCCGCCTGGATTCCCTTACAAAAAGCCACAACACCCTCTTCGCTTCCTAAGGTAACCGCCTGGATAATGTCGTGTCTGCTTTCACTGCCTGTGGGCACCACCAAAAAACCGAGGTCTTCCAAAATGTTAGCGGCAAATACCGCACCCTTTAACGCCGCCGCCACTACCACAGGCGATAAAAACAAGCCCTGGTAAAAGGCAGGCAGAACGCCTAAGGAAGCGCCCACTTCCTTTCCAAGCCCCGGAGAGGTCAGACGGTAAGCGGCGTTTTCGACATATTCCTTTTTGCCGGCAATATAGCCTCCTATAGGCGCAAGACCGCCTCCCGGATTTTTGATCAAGGAACCTACTACCATATCCGCCCCCACATCCGAAGGCTCCTTTGTCTCCACAAACTCTCCATAGCAGTTATCCACCATGCAGATAACATCCGCCTTAATGCTTTTAATATAGCTAATGAGCTGACCAATGCGGTCAACGGATAGGGTCCTGCGTGGTTCATAGCCCTTGGAGCGCTGAATCGTGGCTAGTTTTGTATTGGGACCGATTGCCCTTTTAATTCCATCATAATCAAATTCCCCATCGGGAAGCAAATCCACCTGGACATAACTGACGCCATATTCCCTAAGGCTCCCCTTGGATTCCCGGATTCCGATAACCTCCTCTAACGTATCATAAGGCTTTCCCACGGGAGACAAAACCTCGTCCCCGGGTCTTAGATTAGACATAAGCGCAAGGGCAAGGGCATGGGTACCACAGGTTATCTGGGGTCTTACCAGGGCGTCCTCCGTGTGGAAAATCCTGCTGTAAACCTCTTCTAAGGTCTCCCGCCCCAAATCGTTATAGCCATAGCCTGTGGTTCCCGTAAGATGCGCCTCCGAAACCTTCGCTTCCTGCATACCCTTAATTACCTTTAACTGATTATATTCCGCAACCCTGTCTATGGCGTCAAAACGCTCCTTCAGCCTTTCACACCACATTTCCCCCAATTCATATACATCCTTATCGATTCCAAGTTGTTTGTATAAAGCTTCTGTTAAATGATTCATCCTGATAAATTCCTTCTCTTCATACATTCTTTCATATAGGCAATGATTTTATCGTCCTGATAATCAAAGGCGTCCTTTTCAATAAAAATCACATCCCGCTCCCTGTGAAACCAGGTCAGCTGTCTTTTTGCAAAATGTCTTGTATCCCTTTTTATGAGATAAACCGCCCGCTCCAAATCATATTTGCCATCCAGATAGCCAAGAATTTCCTTGTATCCCAGCCCCTGCATGGAAATATGCTCCATGGAGCAGCCCATTTCCTTTAACCTTTTTACCTCGTCCACAAGTCCGTTGGAAAGCATCTGATCCACTCTTTTTTCAATGCGTTCATAGAGAAGCTCTCTGCGGTCGTTTAAGACAAAATAGCAAAAATCATAAGGGGATTCCTTTTTACGTTCCGCCTCATTGTGCTCCGATATGGGCATTCCGGTCTGCCGGAAATATTCCAATGCCCGGATAACCCTTTTTACATTGTTTTCATGAATCAGTTCCGCCGAGGGGGCATCCACTTCCTTTAGCATTTCATGAAGAAAAGCCGCCCCCTTTTCCCTTGCCAGGGCTTCCAGTTCCTTTCTATAAGAGGAATCATTTTCATTGTCCTCGAAATCAATGTCATAAAGCACCGACTGGATATAAAATCCTGTTCCGCCAACCAGAATGGGAATATGCCCGTTTTCATAAATCCGTTCCATGGCTTCCTTTGCAAGCTTCTGGAAACAGAAAACATTAAAGTTTTCCTTCGGGTCTAAAATATCCACCAGATAATGGGGAACCCCCTCCATTTCTTCCCCGGTTATTTTTGCCGAACCAATATCCATATACCGGTACACCTGCATGGAATCCGCGCTTATGATTTCTCCCCCGGTTTCCTTGGCAAGCCGGATGGATAAGCGGGTTTTTCCCACTGCGGTAGGTCCCGTTAATACAATTAGTTTTCTTTTATTCATAGTCATTTTATCATAGAATCCGTTTAAATTTCTTTTCCATTTCATATTTACTCATGGAAAACATGGTAGGTCTTCCATGGGGGCAGTGAAAAGGATTATCCAGCGCAAAAAGCTGTTTTAACAGTTCCTTTGCCTCTGTTACGGAAAGGCTCTGGTTTCCTTTTACCGCCGCCTTACAGGACATAGAGGCAATTTTTGCCGTAATCACATCCGGCGTCCCTTTTACAGTCGTTTCCGCCAGTTCGTCCAGGATATCTAAAAAAAGCTGCTTTTCGTCTCTTCCGTACAAATCCTGGGGAATTCCCCGCAACGCAATTTCATCGCCTCCAAAGGCTTCAATCATAAAACCTAAATTCGTAAAAACATCTGCAAATCTGGCAACTACTCCCATTTCCCTTGCGCTTAAGGAAATAATCAGGGACGGCATCAGCATCTGGGTCGTATTTTCCTTGTTTTTCAGCTTCTTCATCCAGTTTTCATAATTGACCTTTTCATGGGCGGCATGCTGATCCACAAAATAAATCTTATCCTCAAACTCCACAATCCAGTAGGTTTTAAAAACCTGTCCGATGATTTCAAGCCCCGACAGCCGGTTTTCATCAGGATGCTCCCTTTCTACCGGAAACAGCTCCAGCTGCACTTCCTTTTCCGTCACAACGGTTTCCGGCTTAATAATGTTTTCACTTCTTTTGCTGCCTGAAGTTCTCCGGGGCGGCGGATTTCCGAGGATTTTAAATAATCCTGAAATCTCTTCACGGACCATTCCCTCCGCCGGTCTTTCCATATTGCCATAGGAAATTTCCGTTGCTGCCCGTTGTCCGCCTGCCTTGGCAATCCTTTCTATCTGCTTCTGCCTGTTGGTTTCAAAAGGCTCCGGCGCTTTTTCCATTTCAGCAGGCTTCTCTTCCTTTTTATCCCCATCAGAATATTCAGGTATCAAAACCTGCGCCGATAAACAGCTGTTTACCGCATTTTTTACAAATTCACAAAAGGGCTTTGGATCCATAATCCGGATTTCCATTTTGGTAGGATGCACATTGACATCAATATCTTCCCCTGCAATTTGAAAATGCAGTACCGCAAAAGGATATTTGTGCTGCATCAAAAAGGTTTTATAGCCCTCCTCTAATGCGGCGGAAATCAATTTACTCTTAATATACCTTCCGTTTACAAAAAAATTCTCATAATTTCTGTTCGCTCTTGCCAATACCGGCTTTCCGATAAAGCCCCATACCCTGACGCCGTTTTCCTGCCTGTCAATGGGAAGCATGTGTTCGGAAACATCCCTGCCGTAAATGCGGTAAATAATTTCTGAAAGCTCCCCGTTTCCCGACGTAAAGAATTTTGTCTGTCCGTTCTGGACATAGGATATGGATATATACGGATGAGACAAGGCAATATGCTGCATAAGCTCTCCCACATAGGAGCCTTCCGTCATGGAGGTATGTAAAAACTTTTTGCGCACAGGCGTATTATAAAACAGATTCCTCACCAACACGGTCGTGCCCTCGGGAGCGCCAATTTCTTCCGGCTGCTCTAAGACGCCGCCGTTACAGCAGATTTTGACGCCCATAAGGCTGTCCTTTGTTTTGGTAATCATTTCCACCTGTGCAACGGCGCTGATGCTGGATAAAGCCTCGCCCCTAAAGCCTAAGCTGTGAATACTGTTTAAGTCCTCCGCCTTCCGGATTTTACTGGTGGCATGGCGTAAAAAGGCGTTATATAAATCTCCTTTTTCAATGCCGCAGCCGTTGTCTGTGACCCGGATAAAGGAAATACCGCCCTCCTTGATTTCCACCGTAATCTTATCCGCGCCTGCGTCGATGGAATTTTCAATCAGCTCTTTTACCACGCTTGCCGGCTTTTCCACCACTTCCCCGGCGGCAATCTTATCTATGGTTTCCGAATCTAATACATGTATATTTTCTGCCATGGTGCCTCCTTATCCCTGCCACCTGTTTTTTCTCATATTCTGCAAGCGGTACAATGTATTTAATGCATCGAGGGGCGTCAGATTGGAAATATCGACTTCGTCCAATTCCTTCAGTATATCTTCGTCCTTTACCGTATCAAAAAGGGAAATCTGCTCTAAATCCACCTCGTCATATCTTTTGACCTTTTTATGTTCCGTCCTGTTTTCGACGGCAATGCTCTGTACCTTTTCAATAATATCGTTGTCCGTCAGTTGGCTGACAATTACCTTTGCCCTGTCGATTACCATATCGGGTACTCCCGCCAGCTTTGCCACCTGGATGCCGTAGCTTTTATCGGCGCCGCCCTTGATAATCCTGCGTAAGAAAACAATATCGTCTCCCTGCTCCTTTACGGCAATACAATAATTATTGACATTGCCCATTTTTCCTTCCAGCTCTGTCAGTTCATGGTAATGGGTTGCAAATAAGGTTTTTGCTCCCAACAGCTTTTTGTTGCTGATGTGCTCAATAACCGCCCATGCAATGGACAAGCCGTCAAAGGTGGAAGTTCCCCTGCCGATTTCATCTAAAATCAATAAACTGTCAGAAGTGGCATTTCTCAAAATATTGGCAACCTCATTCATTTCCACCATAAAAGTACTCTGTCCGCTTGCCAAATCGTCCGAAGCCCCCACACGGGTAAAAATCCTGTCCACAATACCAATGTCGGCGCTTACGGCAGGAACAAAGCTGCCTATCTGCGCCATCAGCACAATCAGGGCGCTTTGACGCATATAAGTGGATTTACCCGCCATATTGGGACCGGTAATAATGGAAATCAAATTCTTCCCGCCATCTAAAAGGGTATCATTTGCCACAAACATATCGTGGTCTATCATTTTTTCCACTACGGGATGCCTTCCGCCCTTTATCTTAATGACTCCTTTATCATTTAAGGCAGGTCTTACATAGCTGTTTCTTTCCGCCACATAGGAAAGGGAGGAAAAAACATCCAGGGCTGCAACCGCCTTTGCCGTTTTCTGTATCCTGGCAATGTTGTCCCCGATGGTTTCCCGGACCTGGCAGAACACATCATATTCCAAAGCGTTCAGCTTATCCTCGGCATTTAAAATCGTATCCTCTAATTCCTTTAATCTGGGAGTCATATAACGCTCGCCGCCGGTCAGGGTCTGCTTTCTGATCCATTCCTTTGGCACCTTATCTTTAAAGGAATTGGTTACCTCAAAGTAATAGCCGAATACCTTGTTATAGCCCACCTTTAAATTTTTAATGCCGGTTCTTTCCTTTTCCGTCTCTTCCAACCGGGCAAGCCAGGATTTCCCTTCAGTTTTTGCGCTGCGCAGATGGTCGATATCCTCAAAAAATCCCGTTTTGATAATACCGCCTTCTCTTATGGAAATGGGCGGTTCCTCTTCGATTCCCTGTTCAATCAAATCACAGATATCCGATAAAGGGTCGATGTCCTCATAAATATTTTTTAGTAATTCACAGTCAAATTCCTCCAACACCGTCTTTATGGGCGGCAGCATGGCAAGGGATTTGCTAAAAGCGATTAAATCCCTGGGATTTACGGATTTATAACTGATTTTTCCCAAAAGCCTTTCCAAATCATAAACAGGATTCAGATACTCCCGCAGTTCATCCCTGCTGATGCTGTGGACGCCAAGTTCCTCTACCGCATCCAGTCTTTTTGTGATTTCCTCTTTTTCAATCAAAGGTTGTTCCAGATAACTTCTGAGGGTTCTTGCTCCCATGGCTGTTTTGGTCTTGTCCAAAACCCACAGCAGGGAACCTCGCTTCTGCTTTTCCCGCAGAGTCTCCACAAGCTCTAAATTCCGTCTGGTAGAACTGTCTAACAGCATATATTTACTTACTACATAGGGATTGATATGGGTAATATGGGAAAGAGAGGTGGTCTTCTGGGTCTCATAGAGATAAGACAATACCGCCCCTGCACTGACAATGCCCGCCGGAAAATCATCCAATCCCAATGCCGTCAGCGTATGTACCCCAAAATGCTTTTTTAAACGGTTCTGACAGGTTTCATCATCAAAATACCACGAATCCAGCTTGTATATGGTAATACCCAGCCGGGAACGCAAATCCTCCAAATCAAAGCCGCTGACCAAAAAGCCGTCGTTACAGACAATTTCCGCCGGAGAAAACTTGATAATTTCATCAAAAAGCTTTTTCTTATCCTCTACCTGGGTAACAAAATAGTCCCCCGTGGTAACGTCTATGACGGAAATTCCAATTTTATCCAAATAAACAATGCACATTAAGAAATTATTCCTGGTTTCCTCCAACGCCTGCATATTCAAATTGGTGCCTGGCGTTACAATCCTGACAACCTCTCTCTTTACAAGTCCTTTGGTAAGCTTAGGGTCCTCCATCTGTTCGCAGATAGCAACCTTGTAGCCCTTGGAAACCAGCTTTGTCAAATAGCCGTCCACCGCATGATAGGGAATGCCGCACATAGGCGCCCTTTCCTCCAGACCGCAGCTTTTTCCCGTCAGGGTAATTTCCAATGCCTTCGATGCGGCAACAGCATCATCAAAAAACATTTCATAAAAATCTCCCAGCCGGTAAAAAAGAATACAGTCCTGATACTGCTTCTTCGTCTCCATATATTGCTGCATCATAGGTGTTAATTCTGCCATTATTTCTCCTTCGCTTTCCCTTTGTAGTTTTATGCAACTAACTATTTCCCATGTCATCATAACATTATTTGACAGATTTTTGCAAAGGGTCTTTTATAGCATCTCGCCCAGATAGTAAAACCCCCTGCACTCCTTTAAAAGAACAGGAACGATTTTTCCTATCAGTTCCCCCGTCCCTTTAAAATGAACAATCATATTGTTGGAAAGCCTTCCCGTAACCAGACCTTCCTCATGCTCGTTTATTTCCTCCACAAGGGCGTCCATGGTAAGTCCCTTCAAAAGCTTCGCCCTTTCCTTTGCCGTATCCTGTACAACGGCAAGCACCTCGTCAAAATGCTTTGTAACCGTTTCCTTATCCACCTGATTATCCATGGCGGCGGCAGGAGTTCCCGTCCTTTTGGAATACTGGAAGGTAAAAGCGTTGTCGTACTGTACCTTTTTGATAACGTCTATGGTTTCCAAAACATCTTCGTAGGTCTCTCCCGGAAATCCTACAATAATATCCGTCGTAATGGAAATATCAGGGATTTCCTTCCTGATTTTTTCAGTCAAAAGAAGGTACTGCTCCTTTGTATAACGGCGGTTCATTTCCTTTAAAATCCGGGTTGAACCTGACTGAAGCGGCAAATGCAGATGTCTGCATATCTTTTCGGATTCTTTCATAACAGAAATCAGTTCATCGGATAAATCTTTGGGATGGGAGGTCATAAAACGGATTCTCTCTATCCCCTCTATTTTCTCCGCCTGTCTTAATAATTCTGCGAAAGAAATGGGGTTTTGGAGATTTTTTCCATAGGAATTGACATTCTGTCCCAAAAGCATGACCTCCACCACGCCATTTGCCGCAAGAGACTTAATTTCGGCAAGGATTTCCTCCGGCTCCCTGCTCCGCTCCCTGCCTCTTACATAGGGCACAATACAATAGCTGCAGAAATTATTACAGCCGAACATAATGTTGATTCCTGATTTAAAAGGGTATTTACGCTTTACGGGAAGCGTTTCCACGATCTGGTCCGTATCCTCCCATATATCGATTAACATTCCGTCCGCTTCATACATATTTACCAAAAGCTGCGCAAACTTAAAGATGTTGTGGGTTCCGAAAATCAAATCTACAAAGGAATAGCTTTTTCTGATTTTTTCTATAACAGAAGCTTCCTGCATCATACAGCCGCACAGGCAGATTTTCATATGGGGATTTTTGCGTTTGTAACCGTTTAATACTCCTAAGCGCCCATAAACCCTCTGATTGGCATTATCGCGGACCGTACAGGTATTGTAAATAACCAGGTCGGCGTTTTCATCCTCAATCTCCAAAAAACCGGCGGCGTTTAAAATTCCCGAAAGCTTTTCGGAATCCCTGGCATTCATCTGACACCCGAAGGTAACCACACAGCAGGTTAACCTGCTTCCCTTTTCCCGCGCCTTTTCCTCTACGATTTTCTTTGCTTTTTCTATGTATTCATACTGAAGTTGTGTTTCGTCCATCTTATATCCTTTCATGCCGGCAGTACCTTGGCATCATTTGCCTTCCCTGTGCGCTAAGGCCGTATCTGACCATCTCCCAAAATCCTGTACTGGTAAGAGGTCAGCTCCCTAAGCCCCATAGGTCCCCTGGCGTGCAGCTTCTGGGTACTGATGCCGATTTCCGCACCGAAGCCGAATTCAAACCCGTCGGTAAAACGCGTGGACGCATTCACATAAACACATGCCGCATCCACCCCCCGCAAAAACAGCTCCGCCGTTTCTTTATTTTCCGTTATAATCGCTTCGGAATGCCGGGTGTTGTTTTTGTTGATGTGGGCAATGGCATCCTGCACGCAGGAAACCGTTTTAACGGAAATAATATAATCTAAATATTCCTTGGCAAAATCTTCCTCCGTTGCCTCCATACAGTCAGCGATAAACGCCATAGCCTGTTTATCCGCCCTGATTTCCACATTTTTTTCTTTTAAAGCAGCCGCTAAGACAGGAAGCAGCCGCTTGCTGATTTTCTCATGGACAACAAGGGATTCGCAGGCATTGCATACGCCGATGCGCTGGGTCTTGGCATTCATGATAATGGGAACCGCTTTTTCTATATCGGCGTCCTTATCCACATAAATGTGGCAGTTGCCGCTCCCCGTTTCAATAACCGGAATCGTGCTGTTTTCCACAACGGTACGGATTAATCCGGCGCTCCCTCTTGGAATCAGCACATCCACATATTGGTTTAATCCCATAAACTGCCTTGTAATTTCCCTGTCTGTATCTTCAATCAATAAAACCGCATCCTCAGGAATACCGCAGTCCTTTAATGCCGCCCTTAAAGCCCCGGCTATGGCAATATTGGATTCTATGGCGTCGGAGCCGCCCTTTAATATTACGGCATTTCCCGACTTGAAACAAAGACCGAAGGCGTCCGCCGTCACGTTGGGGCGGGATTCATAAATAATACCGATAACGCCTAAAGGAACGCGCACCTTGCTTATTTCAAGACCATTAGGACGCTTAAAATGTTCCATCTCCTCTCCTATGGGGTCGGGAAGCCTTACAATCTGTTTAAGTCCCTCCGCCATGGCTTCAATTCTGTCATCATCAAGCTTAAGCCTGTCAACCAGCCCCGGATGCATACCGTTTGCTTCTCCCCGCCTTACATCCTTTTCATTTGCCAAAAGAATAAGCTCCTTTTCCTCAATAAGCCTTTCCGCAGCCTTTAAAAGCGCTTCGTTTTTTTTCTCCGTGTCAAGCAGCTGCATTTCATATTTTGCCGCCACAGCCCGTTTTCCCAACAAATTTAAATCCGTCATAAATATTCTCCCGTCCTTTTCTCCGTTACAACCATATCAACATCTACATCCCATTCATCTCCTGGCACTTCTTCTACACACTGGAATTCAAACCCGATTCCCATTTTTGTACAAAGAGGATGCTCCCGTAAAAAACGGTCATAGAAACCGCCTCCATACCCCAGTCTTTTACCTCTTTCATCAAAAGCAAGTCCCGGAAGAACCATAAGAATTTCTTCCTTTTCTTTTCCTTCAAAGCAAAAGGGGACCGCATCAAATGGCGGCTCGAAAATCCCCCTATACCCCGGTATACATTCTTTTAAATCGTGGATTTCATAAAAATCCATACGATTATCCTGCACCTTTGGCACAAAAACATGTTTTTTCAGCATAAAGGCATAGCCTATTATACCGTCAGTCCGCACTTCATTTCCATAATGCATATAAATCAACAGATTCTTCGCATTTCCAAAATCATAATGAGACACCACATTTTCCGTAATTTCCCGGCTTAAATCCAAAACCTCATCATAGGAAAGCCCATTTCTTAAAGCTTTCATTTTATTTCTCAGAATTTTCTTTTCTTCCAAAGTTCTCTCCTAAGTCCATAATCGTACCGTCTGCTTCTAATCCTGTTCCATTGCCGCCACATAATCTGCAAGATAAAAGTTTTCGTCCTTTTTCGCCTTAAAAAAGGTCCCTATATCCCTTCCATCCATAATCCTGTGGATAATCCGCATATCGTCGGCATTGGCAATAATCATATCCGCCCCTGCCTTCGTGGCGATTTGTGCAGCCATAAGCTTGGTATTCATGCCGCCTGTGCCCACGCTGCTTCCTGTCGTTTCCTTTCCCATGTCCATAAGCTCCTCTGTCAGCTCCTCTACCTGGCTGATAAAGGCAGCATCAGGATTTCTATTGGGGTCATCGGTATAAAGACCATCTATATCGGATAAAAGAATCAGAAGGTCTGCATCTACCAATGCCGCAACAATGGCGGAAAGGGTATCGTTATCCCCAAACTTAATTTCATAGGTAGCGACCGTGTCATTTTCATTGACAATGGGAACCACGCCCAGCTTCAAAAGCTCCGAAAAGGTGTTGTGGGCATTGAAACGATTTAGAGGATCCACAATGGTATTTTTCGTCATCAGAATCTGCGCCGCCACATGATTATACTCCGAAAAAATTTTCTGGTAGGTCATCATAAGCCTCGCCTGTCCAATCGCCGCACACGCCTGCTTTACTGCGATTGGATTATCATCCGCCCCCAGATGCACCGCTCTTTTCCCCACGGCAATCGCACCGGAGGAAACCAAAATAACATCCTTTCCCTGATTTCTGATATCACACAATTCCCGGACCAAAACCTCCAGCTTAATATAATCAAGCCCGCCCGTTTCCTTATGCTGTAAGGAAGAGGAGCCTACCTTTATGACGATTCTCTGCTTATCCTTAATACAATCACGTAAATTCACAATTATTTCCTCCTTTAAGACCCCTCTGTCGCTGCTTTTATATCCTCTATTATGGCAATCGCAGTTTTAAGACCATCCACCGCCGCAGAAACAATGCCTCCCGCATATCCCGCACCTTCCCCACAGGGATAGACGCCCTTTACGGAAACTGCCTGGAAGCCCTCATTTCTCAAAATTCTCACAGGGGAAGAGGTTCTTGTCTCGATTCCTGCCAAAATCGCATCTTCATTGCAGAACACAGGAATTTTTCTGCCAAACTCCTCCATGCCGTCTAAAAAAGCCTCTTCCAGCACATCCGGTAAAATACCTCTCAAATTTGCGAAGGAAAAACATCCTTTCATACAGGGCTGAATGATTCCTGCTTCCTTTGAGGGCTGGTTTTTTATAAAATCTCCGAGACGCTGAATGGGAAT
>N._stephensi_709_foregut__coassemble_186_pt1 | contig 25533 bp, 15 predicted proteins | sample N__stephensi_709_foregut__metabat2_low_PE_012 | metagenome-assembled genome bin N | reverse complement strand
ATACTATTAGTGGTGAGTCCTACCGTAAAGTGGACTGCTAAAAGCGTTAGCAACTCTAATGGAGTTACTACACAAATGGCTATGTGGAAACGCATAGCCATTTTTACGAGGAGAGATATGCAGACAGATTTTAAATTATACAAGGTGGATATGAAATATATCCGTAATTTACATAATATAGATGATAAAGTGCTTTCTGTTTCTCCACAGGCAGGAAAAGATAACAGGGTTTTCGTTGGAATTGTTATTATTTGTGATATTCATAAATATTGTATACCGCTTTCATCTCCAAAGGATAAGCATAAAAATATGAAAAATTCTATGGATTTTTCAAAGATTGAAGTAAATGGAAAATTATTAGGTGTCCTGAATTTCAATTTGATGATACCTGTTGAAGAAGAACAATTACAGCTTGTCGATACAACCATTTTTAAGAGAGATCGGGAAAACATCAAATATTATAAACGATTGTGTAGCCAAGAATTAGAATGGTGTCAGACCAACAGTGAAGTAATTTGTAATAAAGCAAATGTCCTGTACAAAAAGTATATCTCCAATGAGCTATTTACAGGCAGAAACCGCTGTCTGAATTTTCCTAAATTAGAGGCTGAATGCGAGAAATATAATTCAAAAATAAAGAGTGGAACAAACTGAACCTCTTTTTATCTGATTGCATTTTCGGAGAAATTAGGAAAGCATTTCAATCAGTTCTTTTTACCCAATTTATGTTGTGTTATATTTTGCTATAATTTTTTCCTTATCTTTGCCCTTATGAGTGTTCGTGACATGAGGGAAAAGGATAATGTACTTATGATGATTTTTTTGAGGGATTGGATAAAAAGATAGAATAAAAAAAGCTGCGGCAGTCGGGAAGCGTCCCTATCTGCCGCAGCCTTTTATCTTTTTGCCGAAAAATCCTATTCAGCTCCCATGCGGTCTAAAAGCTCAATCTTAATGTCATACAGCTTTTTGGATAAATCCACATAGACCTTATGGGGATTTACAAGCCTTCTCGTCTCAGGCCACAGTGTCTCAAGTTCCTGCCTGCAATATTCACGGATATCCATGACCTTGGGAGATTCATAGACACATTTCCCGTCAATAAAGACGGGAACCATCATTTCCCTCATGGTGTAAGTGCCGCCCTTTAACTTGGTCTTTTTCCAAGGCTCCAAGGGATCGAAGAGGGATAAATTCTCATTTTCATCAAATTTTTCATCCACCAGGCAGATTAAATCCGCCTTTACCTTTCCGGAATCCTTTTCGTAAATGCGGTAAATGGTTTTATTGCCCGGATTGGTAACCTTTTCCGAATTTTCGGAAAGCTTAATCTTGGGGATAAACTGTCCGTCGGGACCCTTCACGGCAGCCAGCTTGTAGACGCCGCCGAAGGAAGGGCAGTCCTTTGCGGTAATCAGGTGGGTTCCCACGCCCCAGGAGGTAATAGCCGCACCCTGCACCTTTAAAGAATCGATTAAGTATTCATCGAGGTCGTTGGAGGCGGATATAATAGCGTCAGGGAAGCCTGCCGCATCCAGCATTTTACGGGCTTTTTTGGAAAGATACGCCAAATCCCCGCTGTCTAAGCGGATGCCGTAATTCTTTAACTCTATGCCGGCGTCCTTCATTTCCGTGAAAACCCTGATGGCATTGGGAATACCGGATTTTAAGGTATCATAGGTGTCCACCAAAAGCAGGCAGGCATTGGGATAAATCTCAGAATATGCCTTAAATGCAGTGTATTCGTCAGGAAAGCTCATAATCCAGCTGTGGGCATGGGTTCCCTTGACGGGCACGTCGAAAAGCTGTCCCGCCAGCACGTTGGAGGTGCCGATGCAGCCGCCGATAACCGCCGCCCTGGCGCCGTAGATGCCGGCGTCCGGTCCCTGGGCGCGGCGAAGACCAAATTCCATAATGCCGTCCCCCCTTGCCGCAAAGCAGACCCTGGAAGCCTTGGTAGCAATAAGACTCTGATGGTTGACAATGTTTAAAATCGCGGTTTCTACAAGCTGCGCCTGCATAATGGGAGCGATGACCTTTACCATAGGCTCCCTGGGGAACATGACGCTGCCCTCAGGGATGGCGTAAATATCGCCGGTAAATTTAAAATCTTTTAAATATTCCAGAAATTCCTTGTCAAAGAGCTTCAGGCTGGAGAGATATGCAATATCCTCCTCTGAAAAATGCAGGTTTTTAATCAGGTCAATGACCTGTGCAAGCCCTGCGCTGATGGAATATCCGCTTCCCATGGGATTGTTGCGGAAAAAGGCGTCAAAAATGACGGTTTCATTCTGGTCCTTGTTGCGGAAATATCCCTGCATCATTGTCAGTTCATAAAGGTCTGTCAGTAGTGTAAGATTTTGTCTGTCCATTTATTTTTCCTCCGTGTTTTCTGCTTTTATGAGTTTTTCTGATTTGCACAGGAAGCAGAGACCCGCTGCAAACAATATGATTAATGATAATACACCATATTTGGAGCTGTGTAAAAAGAAAGCGCAGGCTGATATAATCAGGGGACCGAAAAAGTCTGCAAATTTCCCGAAAATATCAAAGAATCCAAAGTATTCGCTGGATTCCTTTTTTGGAATCATTTTGCCAAACTGGGAACGGGACAGCGCCTGAATGCCGCCCTGGCAGATGCCGACGCAAAGAGCCAGAATCCAGAACTCCAGCGCCGTGTCCAGACTGTACCCGAAGGCGCAGATGCCCATATAGAGAACGATATAGACCTTTAAGACCCGTATAGTTCCAAATTTCTTGGCAAAGGAGGCGCTGAAAATACTGCACGGGAAAGCAACAATCTGGGTCAGTAAAAGCGCCAGAATCATCTGGGTGGAATCGATGCCCACTTCGCCGCCGTAAGAGGTTGCCATGGAAATGATGGTATAAACGCCGTCGATATAGAAGAAATAGCCTAATATATAAAATAACAGCTTTTTATCCCGGCGCAGCTTTAAAAAGGTCACGCCCAGACGCCGGAAGGAATGAGAAATCACATGCTTCTTGGGGCGCAGATAATGGGTCTGTTTTACGTTTTTTAACAAGGGCAGGGATAGGATAAACCACCAGACTACGGTAATGAAAAAGGAAATCCTGGTGGCTGTGGCGGTATCCAGCCCGAAGGGTGTTAAGAGAATCAGAAGGATTCCGATGACAAAGGGAATACAGCTGCCGATGTAACCGCAGGCAAACCCCATGGAAGAAATATAATCCATACGTTCATCCGTAGTAACGTCTATGAGCATTGCGTCGTAAAAAATATTGCAGGCAGAATAGCCGATGCGGGCAATCACAATACAGGCTAAAAAGGAAATCCAGCCCGGTGCAAAAATCATTGCCGTGCCCCCTAAAATGCCCAGCGCCAGAAACCAGCCAAATATCCGTTTCTTCATATTCTGATAATCCGCCAAAGCCCCCAGGACGGGAGAAATGCACGCCAGAATCAGCAGGGCGGCGGAGGTGGTTGTCCCCCAGATGGAGGTGGCATACTCCGGCGCAACCCCTGCCGCTGTGGACAGGGAACGGAAATAAATGGGGATAGTTGCCGTTAGAATCATGGTAAATGCGGAATTTGCCACATCATACATAATCCAGCTTATTTCATGTTTTGACAGTTTGGTTTTTTCCATAAATTCTCTTTCCGGAAAACGCAGAGTTTCCTATATTTTATGATTTTATATATCCTATGGGGCGGTGTCAATCATGCACTGTTTCCAGTATAACATTGAAAGGTTGTTTAGACTATAACAAATTATAACCACGAATGGACAAATGCAATAATACAAGCTTTTCGCAATGTATATATCCCTCTTCCAATGTTTTATGGCGAAAGGATTTTACTAAAGTAATGACGTCATCTGATTCCCTGACTGTTTCCCCATTCTTTTACTTGTGCCTGCATACAAACCCTCCTTACAAGAAAGTATATACTGCATGAAGGAAATCATCAATTTATATTTATTCTTGAATTTTTGCTGTTTTATGCACAGGAGTCTAATTTTGCCGGCAACTTTATGCCTAAAAAAGACAATCTGCTCCGACTGTCTTTCCTCGTGAAAACAGAAAAAGCAGCGAACTGTTTTATAAAAACTTAGTCCATTGCTTTACTGTTTCTGTTATTAAGTTACTGTGTGGTTATGCCAGTACAGGCTCTTTTTTCTGAATGAAAGATTCTACTTCGTTGACACTCTTCTCAACAATTTCCGCTATCTGTTCAGGTGTATATCCTTTCCTGTGCATATTCATAATTATTTTTGCATTTGCATCATCCCTAATTCCCTGTGACAAGTTGCACATTTCGCTCACATCCTCTCTTATTCTATCGTCTATCGCAATATTGTACTCTTTTTCCATAATCCCCAACTTCTCGCTGGCAGTCAGTTCCATTGACAGAAGCGTACTCAGCAGGCGATGTAGCCCATATTTATCATCATGCTCAGGAAGTTCATTCGCTATACCAATTAAGACGATATTTAACAGGTCAAGCCTGCCTTTCCACTGATAAGAACCAAGTATGTCGTCCTTTTTCAGATGAACATAATTTCATTATTATAACGATTTCTCATTCAGCATTTCTCAAATTATTCCACTTGTTCTTATTTTTTCTACCGCCTGAACAGCCGTTTCATAACTGACCGCCTCCTCAAGCAGAGCCTCCGTCAAATTTTGATAGTCTTCCTTATAAATTTCCTGTTCCGTAATCAGTTGCAAAAGTGCTGGGATATCCACATCATCCTGTGCAGAAGGGCATATATTGGAACATTTTCTCACAGCCCTGACTTCCTCCACTAACCTTTTGAAACTCTCATCCATTACCACAAACGGCAGTAACTTGTAGATATCATAAATATGCCTTGAATGCTTTTTGATTCGGTTTTGCAGATAATAATCACAGATGGCAAACACCTTGTCAATCAGTGTACGGTTAAGTCCCTGCACCTTCATTTCAAAAGGCTCTATATGATATTTACCTAGCATTTCCGGTGCTTCCTCCTCCATTACCCAGCCAATATAGTTTGTAACGGACATTATTACGGTAGGAAAAGAAACCGCCGTAAACGATATTTCCACAAGAACAAACGATGATAAGGGAATCTCCCCTATTTCAAATGCGCTCTCATATTCAATCTGGTATCTGTTGTAGTCCCGTCTGCTCCTTGTATCATCCAAATTAGATATATTCATTCCTAATTCTTCCACAATATCAACAAGCACATATCTCAACTTCTTTTTCTCTCCTTGGGACAAGGAAGTATCAATTGTTATATCGATATCCTCCGAAAAACGCTTAATAATCTTGTGACACTTCGACAGCGATGTCCCGCCCTTAAACACTACATATGGCAGCTTTTGTGACAAAAGCCTTAAGATCATGGTCACATAATAATCTTTTTCAATAATCATTTCTGACATATTCGTATACTGAACCGATTTCCTTACAGCATCTGCGAATTGTTCCCTGTCCTCATGCAGATACACCCGCAAGCACCCCCGTTTCGTACATATTCTTATAAATCTTTTCCGGATAGTAGCTTAAATACGGCTCCAATACCGAAAAGGTAACATTCATCTTCTTCATGATCTCCATCACTCTCTTTTTTAAAGCATTACCTTCTTCTTCGGAATAAACATCCACATCCTTGATTAGATCAAGAAACTGCAATATCTTGACATTCTCATTTGTAATCTCCACCTTCGGTCGTCTGACAATCACTCTGGTTTTGCTTATCATAGTTTTCCTGTAGTCTGTGGTGGCATTATTGGACACCACCTCATAAACCATCGGAACCTGCGTTGTCAGACCAAGCATATTGACAAGCATATATCCGCTCAAATAGCCAAACACATTATCCTTATCCTTTAAATATTTTTTTTCGATTACCTGCATTGCTGAAATCGTGGAGCCTGATTTGAAAATTGATTTCTTCGGAATAAAATAAACGCCCGTGTCAAATCGCTTTAGTTTTCCGGCATCTGTCAGCTTTTTTATCTGAACCCGTAATGTGCTTTCATTTAATCCTTCTATATTTAACTCCGATACGAAAATAGGTGTATTTTCCCCATAATTTTCTATAAGATAATCGTATAACATCTCTCCATCCCCACTATAAACATTTTGGAAGTTTTAATTTTCTATTTTATTATATCCGCTTTTCACAGAAATATCAATACACAAAATGGTCGGAACATTTCTGCCCGACCAGTCCAAATTTTAATCCAACTAAAAAACTCTTTTCACTCTTATCAAACTCCCTAATTTGCCAAGAAATAACTTGTTGCAACTACCTATTTAAAATAAAAATTTCACTTAAATATAAACTTCAATTTCTCGTTATTTCTCTTTCTTTAATAATTTCATCAATTATCCCGAATTATTCACGGAGCGCTAAAACAGTATCTCCCTCTAATTGCTTTGACATTTCAAACGAAAGTAGCGTAACCGAGGCACTATTTCTCCGAAAAAAGTACAAAATTCCTGCGGATTCATCTGCCCTGTTTTTTTGAAACTGTTCAGGTACACTAATAATCGCTATTCCAACTGTGGAGTCAACTTCCTTCAAAAATGTAAATATCTATTAAGTTGAAGAGTTAATTATTTTAAGGTATAATGTCAGATAACTAGCTGGATGGACTGTATCTAATATTTCAAATGAATAAGTTGGGATGAAATTGCTGAATAAGTGAGAGAAAATATTCTGTTTGTTGAGTATGAGGACGAAGGCAAATTAGCTGTTTATCATATATGATTGAATTTGGATTGATTGGAAAACAGTGAAGAAATATTAGTTGATAAAACGATTGGAAGATAGCAGCCATTAGAGAAGGAAATGTATGGGCAAATTTGAATCAGATAAATTAGAGAAAAGCATAGAAAATAGTAATAAGCTGATACAAAGTGTTGAATCACTTTTTGAAGAACAACAGAGGCCTGATTCCATAAAAGAATCACTTGAAAAAATGGCAGTCATAAATAGTGCGTTGACATCAATTCAATTACCGGATTCGATTGCAAATGCATCTGGAAATGGCAATTTATTGTTTGAGACAGTTAAAAAGCATAGTCAGGCATTTGAGGCAGTAAAGAAAATGTCTAAACCAGTAGGTTTGGCAGCTATTAAAATGTCATCATTTCATATTGACATACCAGTTTTTCAAATTACCAATTCAGCAAGCACTATTATATTATCACTAGCTGATTCCATACAAAATGTATTTGAAAATTTTTCATCAGCATTAGCAACATCTATAAGCTCTCCTTTTATAGAGTGGTTACAGGATGTTGATTTTTCTCCTCTGGCTAGAATATGGGAAAATTGGAATTTTGCGCCTGATATTGCAGATAGATACGACGAATTAAATAAAATCTACTTAAGTGCTATGTATGACGCAAAATGGTTTCCGTATGCTGGTTGGATTGCAGATGTTGAACTCTTTGCTAAAGTAAATGATATATTAGGATCAAGTCGCGGGATGAGTAAAAGATGCGAAAAACGAATTGATAAAGCAATTATATCTTATTACACAAGGGCTGAAATAAAATGTATAAAGAAAAGATGGAAGGGGTCTGATTTAGAACCACATATTAAAAAAGCTTTGGGACAGACTCTCGAGGCGTACTTACGAAAAGAGTATGCTTTAGTAATTCCATTTTTGGCAACAATGTGGGAAGGGATTATCAAGTCAAAAGGTGTTAAGAATACAAAGAAGTCAAAAGAAGAAATCAAAGAACTTGTTAATGAAAATGGTTATGATGATGTGTTTAGTGATTTTTATAATAATATGATTATTGGGACCTGTTACAGTATTGATGATATTGTGGAGGGAGTGCCTAATAGACATAGTGTTGCTCATAGTTGGTATGCCAAATATCCCAACCAAAAGGCGGCACTTAATGCAATTTTGTTGACAGATTTTCTCATAAATTTGAAACCAAAGAAAGCACTTGAAGAGAATTACGACTTACATAATGACAAGCAGGAGGGTAATGGTAATGGATAAACTCAAGATGCAGACCGTTAATAAGGCTGATGAGAATTATAAGAAACTAACAGAAATGTTTCCTAATGCAGTTACTGAAACAATTGATGAAAATGGAGAGGTAGTGCGTGCGATTGATAAAGATGTGCTTATGCAGGAGATTTCCTGTAAAGTGGTTGATAGAAATGAAGAACGCTATCAGTTTACTTGGCCTGATAAGAAAAAGTCGGTTCTTCTTGCCAATGCACCAATAAATAAGACGCTTCGCCCATGCAGAGAGGAAAGTGTTGATTTTGATAATACGGAAAACCTTTATATTGAGGGAGACAATCTGGAAGTGCTGAAATTATTGAAGGAAACATATCTTGGGATGATTAAGATAATATATATAGACCCGCCGTATAATACCGGACATGATTTTATCTATAAAGATAATTTTATTCAATCTATTAGTGGATATTTTGCAAATAGCGGACAATTTGACGAGGAAGGAAATCGCCTTGTAGGAAATACTGAAAGCAATGGTCGTTTTCATACAGATTGGTTAAATATGATTTATCCAAGATTGCGCTTCGCAAAAGATCTTCTTACTGACGACGGTGTAATCTTTATCAGCATAGATGACAGTGAGCAACATAATTTAAGGCACATATGTGATGAAGTATTTGGGACATCAAATTTTGTTGCTGACTTTATTTGGAACTCAAGAAAATCTGTTTCCAACGATGCTGTTGTATCACTAAATCATAATTATACTTTAGTTTATACAAAAAGTATGGTTGATTTTTATGCTCATAAAAGTGATTTTAAATTTTTTGATACAGGTGTGGGGTTTGACAATCCTGATAATGACCCTCGTGGTGTTTGGAAAGCAGATCCGTTTGACAGTCCCGGAATCAGACCTAATTTAACTTATAAAATAGTTAATCCTAATACAGGGGCAGAGTATTGGCCGCCTGAAGGTAGATGTTGGAGAACAGGAGAAAAAGAATATCTTGAATATCTTGCTGATAATAGAATTGTTTTTGGCAAAACGGGAAATAGCAAGCCTCAATTAAAACGCTTTTTGACAGAAGCACAGAATAATGGCTTAACACCGAAATCACTTTGGGATGATTGCGGAACAGCAACTGATGGGACAAAAGAAATTTTAAATATTTTTGGGTCTAAAGTATTTGATACTCCGAAGCCCACTTCATTTATAAGAAAAATATTAGAATTGGCAAGTAAAAAGGATTCTATTGTTTTGGATTTTTTTTCTGGAGCAGCAACAACCGCTCATGCAGTTATGCAGGTTAATGCAAGAGATGGCGGAGAACGTAAATTTATTATGGTACAATTACCAGAGGAATTGGATGAAAAATCAGAAGCATACAAAGCAGGCTACAAGAATATTTGTGAAATCGGCAAAGAACGTATTCGCCGTGCCGCTAAAAAGATTGCCGAAGAAACCCCAGAAGCAAAATTTGATGGTGGATTCCGTGTGCTGAAATGTGACAGTTCCAATATGAAAGATGTGTACTACAATCCGGCAGAATATGAACCTTCTCTCTTCTCAAAACTGGAAGATAATATCAAAGAGGACAGAACACCAGAGGACTTATTGTTTCAAGTTATGCTTGATTTGGGTGTCCTGCTTTCAAGTAAAATTGAGGAAACAATTATTGCTGGTAAAAAAGTGTTTAATGTTGATGATAATTATCTGATTACCTGTTTTGATGACAATGTAACGGAAGAAGTTATAACTGAAATTGCAAAGCGGGAACCATATTACTTTGTAATGCGTGACAGTTCTATGGCAAACGATAGTGTTGCGACGAATTTTGAACAAATTTTTGCTGCATATAGTCCTGATACGGTAAGGAGGGTAATATAAATGAATAGAAAACTCAAAATATTTGGGGGAATACTGGCATTTGTTATAGTAATTTTATGTATTACTGTTATTTTGGTGTTTTTGAAAGATAACGATAGTTATGACAGTATTATTGGAAGTATTTTAGGTGCTATAATAAGTGGGATTATTACTTTTGTTGTATTATTTATTACAATAAAACAAGGAAATGAGAATCAGGAGAGGGCGCTGAATGTACAATCTGCCTTGCAGGTTGAAAATAATTTATTGCATCGATTGAAAGGGCAGAAGGATGTCATAACAGAAAGTCTAAATAAATTAGAAAATTTGCTTTTTACAGTTCAAATTTTGAAGGTGTCAGGTCTTGAGGAATTATCGGAGGAACGAAAAAATCTAATTAATATTTTTGCTGATTATCGTGAAACCATGAATATAGTAAAATTTAATACAGATATTTATATTGATACGTCAAAATGTGATGGGTGTACTGATTGCGATATAAAGTCTTATGGAGAGTTGTCAAAGAGGAAAACAAAACTATGCGAATGCTTTAATAGAGTAGAGTATAAATGCAATTTAATGGTTCAGGAATTACAGACTGCCCTTGATGAATGCATAGACACTAAAAATCTAATGGTTCAAAAGGATGCGTTTCAGAAAGAAATGGCTTCGTGTGAAGAAATTATTCAAAACAGCAAAAAATACTTAGACTTAAATCCCAATAATAGTGAAATACTCGAAAAACTCAGACAATATGAGGAAAGATGCACAAAATTGAAGGAGCAGATTCAAGCAATAGATAATCAGATACAAGTGGCATTAAATGATATTAGCGAAAAGAATAAAAAAGCGCGTGGCAAAGCCAATGATATACAAATGTGTGATAAAAATGAATTATATAATGCTATAACAAAGTATTTTGACGTATATGCCTTTTATGTAAGAGAAAATAAGAATTTTATCATAAATAATGGGATGTTATCAAAAAATATATGTAAAAAGTTTGTACTTGATTAAAGGGAATTCTATATATTTTGTTAAAAACAGCAATAGGTACTATTGATTTGATACAATACCTAGTTAGCAGCAGGAATGGGTAGGTAGGAGCTGTTGCCAGTTTTTTATAACAAGATATGAGAAACTCTTTTGAGCGGAGGAAGAAGTATGCCGGAAAATCAGAATGTAGAATATAAAGAGTTTTGGAGAGATGAATATTTAAAGTGGGTATGTGGTTTTGCCAATGCACAAGGAGGAAGCATTTATATCGGGCTCAATGATAATGGGGAAGTAGTTGGTGTGACCGATTGCAAAAAGCTTCTTGAGGATATTCCTAATAAAATTAAGGATACGATGGGGATTATAGTTGATGTAAATTGTTTGGATGAGAATGGAAAACAATATATTCAGATTATTGTGCATTCGAGTTCTTATCCGGTTAGTTATCATGGAGAGTATCATTATCGGAGTGGAAGTACAAAACAACAACTTCGAGGATCTGCATTAACAGAATTTCTTGTTAGAAAGACAGGATATCGTTGGGATGCAGTTCCAATGGACAATGTTTCTGTTATGGATTTAGATATGGAGAGTTTTGAAATTTTTCGCCGGGAGGCTGTTCGTACAGAACGAATGACGCGTAAAGATTTGGAATGTACAAATGAGGAATTGCTCAATAAATTGGGATTGATTGCTGATGGAAAACTGAAGCGGGCAGCAGTTATGCTTTTTCATCGTAATCCGCAACGCTTTTTTACTGGTTGTTATCTAAAAATTGGAAAGTTTGGCATAGGTTCTGATCTTCAATATCAGGATGTAGTAGAGGGGTCACTTATTCTGATTGCAGACAGAGTGGTCGAATTGATTTATTTGAAATATTTAAAGGCGCTTATTTCGTATGATAAGGAGGTACGAGTAGAGACATATCCTTATGCAAGGGAAGCCGTAAGAGAGGCAGTATACAATGCAATAATTCATTGTAAATGGGAAGATGGTATTCCAATCCAAATTCGAATAGAAGATAAGGCTATGTATATTAGTAATGCATGTGTATTTCCAAGTGACTGGACAACGGAAGATCTTATGAAAACACATAATTCCAGACCATATAACCCGGATTTGGCAAATACTTTTTTTAGAGCCGGATATATAGAATCTTGGGGACGGGGTATACAAAAAATTTGTGAGGAATGCGATTTGATTGGCGCTAAGATTCCTGAATATAGCATTATCGGAGATGATATAACGGTTAAGTTTACTGCAGCTATAAACGGCAAAGATTTTAATAGGACAAATGCTGTCCGAAAAGGAAATGGTGTAAATACAAGGGTTTTCGGGCTTATAAAAGCACAAACGGACATTTCATTGTCCGAAATAGCTGACCGTTTAGGAGTGTCATATAGAACAGTGCAAAGAGCGGTGGCAGACTTAAAAAAGATTGGTGTTATTGAAAGAATCGGGGGAAGAAAATCTGGATATTGGAAGATAAAGGGAGATCCAACAAATGAAATTCAATTTTAAGATACAACAATATCAGACAGATGCAGTTGAGGCAGTAGTAAGCGTCTTTAACGGTCAGCATTTTCATGATAAAACCATTTATATCAGGGACCGGGGTAATTTGAATAAAGAAAATCAGTTATCCTTTGATGTTTCGCAGAATGAAATGGAAATATATGATGCCGACAGTGACACAGGATATAAAAATGAGTTGCTTGAGTTATCTGATGAACAGATTTTGCAAAATATCCACACCTTGCAGAGTAAGAATAACATAAAGCTCTCCCCTGCCCTTATAAAAGACTTAGGCAGATGCTGTCTTGATGTTGAAATGGAAACCGGAACGGGTAAAACCTATGTCTATATCAAGACGATGTTTGAATTAAACAAAAGATATGGTTGGAGCAAATTTGTTGTGGTTGTTCCAAGCATTGCTATCCGCGAGGGCGTAAAGAAAACCTTTGAGATTACTACGGAACATTTTATGGAGCATTATGGGAAAAAGGCGCGTTTCTTTATTTACAACAGTTCAAATCTGAATCAGTTGGATAATTTCTCATCAAGCTCCGGTATCAATGTAATGATAATCAATACACAGGCTTTTGCGTCTTCTCTCAAAGAGGATGGTAAGAGTAGGGAAGCACGCATTATTTATTCTAAGCGTGATGAGTTTGGCTCCCGCCGCCCTATTGATGTGATAAAGGCAAACAGACCCATTATTATTTTGGACGAGCCACAGAAAATGGGCGGGGCTGTTACTCAGAAAGCTTTGAAAAATTTTAACCCTCTTTTCTGCCTGAACTATTCAGCCACCCATGCAAAGCAGCATAACTTGATTTATGTGTTAGATGCGTTGGACGCTTTTAATAAGAAGCTGGTAAAAAAGATTGAAGTGAAAGGATTTGAAGTGAAAAATCTTAGGGGTACAGACAGCTATCTGTATCTTGAGCAGATTGTGCTGTCGGCTAAGAAGCCGCCGATGGCAAAAATTGAGCTTGAAATTGCATATGATAAAAATATAAAGCGTAAAACCCGCATTTTGGGCGTTAATGAAGACTTGTATTATGTTTCGCAGGGAATGGAGCAGTATAAGGGATATACTATTTCTGAAATAGATCCCCTATGCGGAACCGTTACATTTACAAATGGCGAGGTTATTAAAACGGGAGATATTATTGGCGATATATCAGAAAAGGATATGCGTCGTATACAGATAAGGGAAACTATACTTTCACATTTTGAAAAAGAAGAGAAACTCTTTCATATGGGAATAAAAACGCTTTCTTTATTCTTTATTGACGAAGTTGCAAAGTATCGTCAGTATGATGAGAATGGAAATGAAATCCTTGGAGAATATGGTCAGATGTTTGAGCAGGAATATATCAGTGTGCTTAATGATTATATAACTCTGTTTGACACACCTTATCAACATTATTTGAAATCGACTTGCAGCGATGTGAATTCTATTCATAAAGGGTATTTCAGTATTGATAAAAAGACGGGGCGCAGTATTGATAGTCATTTAAAGCGAGGCAGTGAGTTTTCTGACGATATATCCGCTTATGATTTGATTTTAAAGAATAAAGAAAGACTGCTTTCCTTCGAAGAGCCGACACGATTTATTTTCTCTCACTCGGCGCTCCGTGAAGGCTGGGATAACCCAAATGTATTTCAGATTTGTACCCTGAAACATTCAGACAGTAATACGGCAAAGCGACAGGAAGTAGGTCGTGGGCTTCGCCTTTGCGTAAATCAGGACGGGAACAGAATGGATGTGCAAAGCTGTGGAATTTCCGTTCACGATATTAACACTCTGACCGTTGTTGCGAGTGAAAGCTATAAAACATTTGTAGCTGATTTACAGTCAGATATAAAAGAGGTTCTTTATGACAGACCAACGGTTGCAAGAAGCGAATATTTCAAAGGAAAATATGTCAAGATAGATGACGTGCCGATGCTTATTGATGAGGAAAAAGCTAATATAATTGAATTTTATCTTATTCAAAATGGCTATGTGGATATGAAGCGTAAAGTTACAGATAAATATCGTCAGGAAATAAAGAATGGCATAGTTGCCGAGCTTCCTGAAGAACTAAAACCTATGGCAGAAGGTATTCATGACCTGATTCAGGCTGTTTATGACGATAGTATTTTGAAAGATATGTTTGCAAACGGGAAGAAAACCAAAGTTATGGAAAATCCCCTTAATGAAAATTTTGATAAAGAAGAATTTCAGACTCTTTGGAAAGAAATTAATCATAAGTATGCATATACTGTTGAAATTGACAGCAAAGAGTTGATTGAAAAGGCGATTTCTCTTATAAATGAAAAGCTGTTTGTATCTGAACTTCAATACACATCAACTGTGGGATATCAGAAATCGGAAATGAACGAATATGAAATAGAGCGAGGCGATTCTTTTACCGGGGAAAAAACAAAAACGAAAATGCTGAAATATGCCGGAACAAGTCAGATTAAATATGACCTTATCGGTAAAATAGCAGAGGGAACGGTGCTTACCCGTAAGACAGTATCTGCTATTTTGCAGGGTATCAGAGTAGATAAATTGCATATGTTCAAGAATAATCCGGAGGAATTTATCACTAAAGTAGTAAAACTAATAAATGAGCAAAAAGCATCCATTATTGTAGAGCATATTTCTTATAACAGCATTGATGGAGAATACGACAAAACAATCTTTACAACTGAAAAAATTACACAAAGTTTGGATAAGGCTGTTCGTGCGAAGAAAGCAATTCAGGATTATGTATTTACTGACGGAACAGCGGATGAGAGTATTGAGAAAAAATTTGCTAAGGACTTGGAGGCTGCCGAAGAAGTATGTGTTTATGCAAAACTTCCAAGGACATTTAAAGTTCCTACTCCCATGGGAAATTATTCTCCTGACTGGGCAATCGCTTTTCACAAAGGCAAGGCAAAACATATTTTCTTTATTGCTGAGACAAAAGGGGCAACGGAAGGTTCAAATTTAAGAGTCATAGAACAGGCAAAAATATTATGTGCAAAGAAGCTGTATAATGAGACATCGACGAGCAAGGTTAAGTATCATGAAGTTAAAGACTACCAGGGCTTGCTTGATATTATGAACACGCTGTAAGGAAGTTATGGCATAGCACAGGCAGATGATAATACAGATAAATGGTAAAAAGAACCGTCAAAATTTTTTAAGGCTATTACTTGAAAAAAATTCAATATATGTTACAATACAAACACAGGAAGTCCTGTGTTCCCTGTTGCGGGGAACTGAAATATAAGCAAAAGAATATTTTTAAATTATATGCGTAAGCTTATAATAATCGGGCGCAACTCCTGATTTCTCTGCTGCGGAGAGTTTAAATATGAGCAGAATTAACTTTTAGTTGCATATAAGAGTTCTGACAAATGTCAGGACTCTTTTTCTGCTATGGAGGCAAAGATGTACAGACCGGAAGAATTAAGAAATCTCGCAATAAAACCAAAGATAAATGACATAAGTCTGAAAGTATTGCAGGACTATTACAATAGGTATCTTGTGCCATTTGTTTATACATATGAAATTATTGGAGAAGAAAATTATAAAGAATTTTGTTTAAGATTTGACCGTGATAAATTGTGTCATCTTTTAGGGATTGAATCAATAGCAAGAGGACATGTAAAATACAGGGATTTATGCGAATACAGAGGCTTGGAGGGATGGAAAAATATAGATTCAGAAGTCATTGATTTCAAAAAGTTAAAATCCTTGAATAAGAACAAATTTCAAAGTGTGAAAGCAAAATTTGTTTATTTTTACTTAGTCCCGGATTTAATTGAGCATCCTTTAGCAGTGCGTTTTGATAAAAATAAGGTAAATCCGCCCGTCCGTATAGAAAGTGAAATTCTTTTTTACAGTACCTATGATAATGCAGTAATTCATCTTGGAATCAGTAAAGATGATGGAGATAAATTTTATTTTCCCAGGACATTTTTTGTGGAAAAGCTTGGAAATGACAAGTTAGAGGATGTTTATATAGTTAATCAGGAAAAGATAACGGTTAAAAAGGCGCAGAGAACAATATTGCTGTAAAATCATAGATTCTCTTGACAATTACATTTTAGCGGAATTATAATACAAGCAGTTTATAAATAGGAAAGACGTTGACGAAGAGAGTACATTGCTTTTCAAAATCAAAGCGAGCCGGAGAGGGTGGGAGTCCGGTATGAGTAGGAGGCTGTGGAAAATCACTTCCAAGTTGCGAAAGCCAAAGGCGGAGTCGGTAAGAAGTGCCGGGAAAGCCCAGTAGTTTGAGACGGTATTCCCCCGTTACGGGAAATCATATGAATCTATTAAGAGAGTATGCTGTAACAGGTGGTAGCGGAATTTAACCTTCGTCCTTTTACGGGCGGAGGTTTTCTTTATTTCCGCAGGCAATAAGCTGAGTAGACGTGCTTGCGCAGACATTTGGCGGCTGCCGCGGGGCTTTGACTTTTCATAAAAAGAACAGACCATATTTACAGCAGGAAAGAAAGGAGTACATCATGTATCAGAAAGTTGAAACCAATGTCAATTTTGTAGAACATGAGAAAGAGACAGAAAAATTCTGGCGGGAGAACAATATTTTCAGGAAGAGCATGGACAGCCGCAAGGAAGGTCCTACCTATACTTTTTATGACGGACCGCCTACCGCTAACGGAAAGCCCCATATCGGACATGTGCTGACCCGTGTTATCAAGGATATGATTCCCAGATACCGTACCATGAAGGGCTATATGGTGCCGAGAAAGGCGGGATGGGATACTCATGGCTTACCCGTCGAGCTGGAAGTGGAGCGTATGCTGGGACTGGACGGAAAGGAACAGATTGAGGAATACGGTCTTGATCCCTTCATCAGGAAATGTAAGGAAAGTGTCTGGAAATATAAAGGTATGTGGGAGGATTTCTCGGGAACTGTCGGTTTCTGGGCTGATATGGACGACCCCTACGTAACTTACCATGATGATTTTATTGAATCCGAATGGTGGGCTTTAAAGGAAATCTGGAATACGGATTTACTGTATAAAGGCTTTAAAATCGTACCCTACTGCCCCCGCTGCGGGACGCCCCTGTCTTCTCATGAGGTGGCGCAGGGATACAAATCCGTAAAGGAACGTTCGGCGACGGTCCGTTTTAAGCTGAAGGGAAAGGACGAGTATTTCCTGGCATGGACTACCACGCCCTGGACTCTGCCCAGCAACACCGCACTCTGCGTCAATCCCGGAGAGATTTATGCCCGGGTAAAGGCGGCGGACGGTTACACCTACATTATGGCGGAGGCTTTACTGGATACGGTTATGGGCAGACTGGCTGAAGAAGGCAAGCCTGCATATGAGGTTTTGGAGACTTATGTGGGAAAAGACCTGGTAGGAACAGAGTACGAAGCGCTTTATGGCTGTGCCGATGAAGCGGCAAAGAAGCAGAATAAAAAAGCGCATTTTATTACGGCGGATAACTACGTAACATTGACAGACGGTACGGGTATCGTCCACATTGCGCCTGCCTTCGGCGAAGACGACGCCAGGGTAGGGCGGGATAATGACCTGCCCTTTGTACAGTTTGTGGACGGCAAAGGAAATATGACGGAAGAGACGCCCTTTGCAGGATTGTTTGTAAAGGATGCGGACCCCAAGGTGCTGGTGGATTTGGACAGCCGGGGCTTACTCTTTGACGCGCCCAAGTTTGAGCATGATTACCCCTTCTGCTGGAGATGCGATACGCCTCTTATTTACTATGCGAGAGAGTCCTGGTTTATCAAGATGACAGCGGTAAAGGAGGATTTAATCCGCAATAACAACACCATTAACTGGATTCCGGAATCTATTGGAAAGGGACGTTTCGGGGATTGGCTTGAGAATATCCAGGATTGGGGCATTTCCCGTAACCGTTACTGGGGCACGCCTTTAAATGTATGGACCTGCGACTGCGGACATATGGAATCCGTGGGAAGCCGTCAGGAATTATTTGAAATGAGCGGGGACGAAAGGGCTAAGACGGTAGAGCTGCACAGACCCTATATTGATGAAATTACCATGAAGTGTGAAAAGTGCGGCGGCACCATGCATCGTGTGCCGGAGGTTATCGACTGCTGGTTTGATTCGGGTGCGATGCCCTTTGCACAGCATCATTATCCCTTTGAGAATAAGGAGCTGTTTGACAGCCAGTTCCCGGCGCAATTTATTTCCGAGGCTGTGGACCAGACAAGAGGGTGGTTCTATTCCCTGTTAGCGGAGTCTACTCTTATTTTCAACAAGGCTCCCTATGAGAATGTCATTGTTTTGGGGCATGTACAGGATGAAAAGGGACAAAAGATGAGTAAATCCAAGGGTAATGCCGTTGACCCCTTTGAAGCTTTGGCAGAATACGGGGCGGATGCTATCCGGTGGTATTTCTATATTAATTCGGCGCCGTGGCTGCCCAACCGTTTCCACGGGGATGCAGTGAAGGAGGGGCGCAGCAAATTCATGGGCACTCTTTGGAACACCTATGCGTTTTTTGTGCTGTATGCTAACATTGATAATTTCGACGCCACAAAATATACATTGGAGTATGATAAGCTGGCAGTTATGGACAAATGGCTGTTATCCAAGTTAAACTCTACCGTTAAGGCTGTGGATGAAAACCTGGATAATTACAGGATTCCCGAAGCGGCAAGGGCGCTGACGGGCTTTGTGGACGATATGAGCAACTGGTATGTCAGAAGAAGCCGTGAGCGTTTCTGGGCAAAGGGGATGGAGCAGGATAAGATTAACGCTTATATGACCCTTTACACCGCCCTTGTGACCATTGCCAAGGCGGCAGCCCCCATGGTTCCTTTTATTACCGAGGATATTTACCGCAATCTGGTGTGCAGCATTGATAAGGATGCGCCGGAAAGTATCCATCTGTGCGACTTCCCCAAAGCGGAGGAAGCCATGATTGACAGCCGGCTGGAAAAGGATATGGACGAGGTGTTAAAGATTGTCGTTATGGGACGTGCGGCGAGAAATGCGGCTAACATCAAGAACCGCCAGCCCATCGGGGATATGTATGTGAAAGCGCCTGCGGCTTTATCCCAGTTCTATGTGGATATCATCGAAGATGAATTAAATGTGAAAAAAGTAACCTTTGCCGAGGACGTCAGCGCATTTACAACCTACAGCTTCAAGCCCCAGCTTCGCACCGTTGGTCCCAAATACGGCAAACAGCTTGGAGGCATCCAGAAGATGTTAGCTTCCTTAGACGGAAGCAGCGCCATGGATGAACTGAATGAAAAGGGTATGCTTAAGTTTGATGTGGACGGCGTGGAAGTGACCTTATTTAAGGAAGATTTATTGATTTCCATGGAACAGAAGGAAGGCTTTGTAACGGAAGCGGACAATACGGTTACGGTTGTGCTGGATACAAACCTTTCGGAGGAATTAATAGAAGAAGGCTTTGTATTTGAAGTTATCAGCAAGATTCAGACCATGCGTAAGGACAGTAAGTTTGAAGTAACTGACCACATCAAGGTGGCTGTTACAGGCAATGAAAGGCTGGGCGGCATTGTTATGGCAAACAAGGAGTCCATTGCTTCCAAGGTTTTGGCTGACGAGATGGTTACGGAAGGCGGCTTTGGAATAAGCAGGGAATGGAGCGTCAATGGAGAAAAGGTTACAATCTCTTTGGAGAAAGCATAAGGAAGCTAAAGGAGTATGAAATGGAACCCAGAAAAGAAATGATTATAAATGAAGAACTGAAAACCGCCATCAAAATGATGGCGGAGGACAATAACAGCAAAAGCCAGAATGACATGATAGACATTTTGATGAAATCCAAGCTGTTAATTCCGGTAAAGATTTCCCCTGCGGCAAAGAGGGACGACCAGGGAAACTATATGTTATCCCCCAAGCATAAAATCACTTTTGCCACGGTAAAAAATTACCAGGATACAAAAAATCCCGATTGGAGTTATTTTATCGGTTTTACGGATACGGAGGAATTTAAAGCGTGGGCTGCGGGAAAGAAAATCGACGCATTTCTGGCTGATTTTAACGACTATGCCGTGATGCTTTTAAAGCCCGATGCAAAATGCAAAGGCTTTGTCTTAAATCCTGCGGGAGGAAATGTATGCTTCCCTACGGATGTAGTAAAGCAGATTATTAAAAAACGGGACGCAAAATAGGCAAAAATACTCATAAATTGATGTTTTTCAACTCTTTATATTTACAGGAAATTATTGTATAATGAGTTTTGGTGTAGTCAGGTGCTATACTTGAAATTTGAGTTACATGGTACAGAAGCATGAGGAGGAAATTATGGCTAAGAAAGAAACGACAGTATTATCAACTTTTGACAAAGAGTTATTCAAAAGAAGCGTTCTTTACAATGTAAAAACTCTTTACCGCAAGACCCTTGAGGAGGCGACTCCGCAGCAGGTATTCCAAGCTGTTTCCTATGCAATCAAGGATGCAATCGTAGATAATTGGCTAGAGACACAGAAGCAGTATGAAAAGGATGACCCCAAAACCGTTTATTATATGTCCATGGAGTTTTTAATGGGGCGTGCCTTAGGCAACAATATGATTAATCTTCAGGCGTATACCGCTGTGAAGGAAGTGCTGGAAGAGCTTGGGCTGGATATAAATGTGGTTGAGGACCAGGAGCCGGACGCTGCGCTTGGCAACGGCGGTTTAGGAAGGCTTGCCGCATGTTTCCTGGATTCCCTTGCTACCCTGGGGTATGCGTCCTATGGGTGTGGAATCCGTTATAGATACGGGATGTTCAAGCAGGAAATTAAGGATGGCTTCCAAGTGGAAGTGCCGGATAACTGGCTGGCGGAAGGCAATCCCTTTGAGCTGCGCCGTCCCGAATATGCAAAGGAAGTAAAATTCGGCGGATATGTAACGGTACACCAGGATGAGAACGGCAGGAATGTCTTTGCGCAGGAGGGCTACCAGTCGGTAACGGCAATTCCTTATGATATGCCTATCGTCGGCTATGGCAACGGAATCGTGAATACGCTCCGTATCTGGGACGCACAGCCTGTAGAGTGTTTCCAGCTGGATTCCTTTGATAAAGGGGATTACCGCAAGGCTGTGGAGCAGGAGAACCTGGCAAGGAACATCGTTGAGGTGCTTTATCCCAATGACAACCATTATTCAGGCAAGGAGCTTCGCTTAAAACAGCAGTATTTTTTTGTTTCCGCATCAGTGCAGGAAGCGGTTGCAAAATATATGAGAAATCATGATGATATCCATAAATTCCATGAGAAGGTAACTTTCCAGTTAAATGATACCCATCCTACCGTTGCGGTAGCCGAACTCATGAGAATTTTGCTTGATGAATATTATCTGACATGGGAAGAGGCATGGGAAGTGACTACCAAGACCTGCGCCTATACCAACCACACCATTATGTCGGAAGCTTTGGAGAAATGGCCTATTGAGCTGTTCAGCCGTCTGCTTCCCCGTATTTACCAGATTGTTGAGGAAATCAACCGCCGTTTTGTACTGAAAATTGAGGCGAAATACCCCGGCAACCAGGAAAAGATACGGAAAATGGCAGTGATTTATGACGGTCAGGTTAAGATGGCGCATCTGGCGATTGCGGCGGGCTATTCCGTAAACGGTGTCGCAAGACTGCACACGGAGATTTTGAAGAACCAGGAATTAAAGGATTTCTACGAGTTAATGCCTGAGAAGTTCAACAATAAGACCAACGGCATTACCCAGAGACGTTTCCTGTTACATGGCAATCCTCTTCTTGCGGACTGGGTAACAGCCCATGTAGGTGCGGACTGGATTACAGACCTGCCTAAGATTCAGAAGCTGAAGGTCTTTGCAGAGGACGAGAAGGCACAGCAGGAGTTCATGAATATCAAATACCAGAACAAGGTGCGTCTTGCCAATTACATTTTAGAGCATAACGGTGTGGAAATTGACCCCCGCTCCATTTTCGACGTACAGGTTAAGAGGCTTCATGAATACAAACGCCAGTTATTAAATATTCTGCATGTTATGTATTTATATAATGAAATCAAAGAGCATCCTGAGATGGAGTTTTATCCCAGAACCTTTATTTTCGGGGCGAAGGCGGCAGCAGGCTACAAAAATGCCAAGCTGACCATTAAGTTGATTAATTCCGTAGCAGATGTTATTAATAATGATGAATCCATCGACGGCAAGCTGAAGGTGGTATTTATTGAGAATTACCGTGTATCCAATGCGGAGTGGATTTTTGCGGCGGCTGACGTTTCCGAACAGATTTCCACAGCATCCAAGGAGGCGTCCGGTACAGGAAACATGAAGTTCATGTTAAACGGCGCCCTGACTCTTGGAACCATGGATGGCGCCAATGTGGAAATCGTGGAAGAGGTTGGCGAGGAAAATGCGTTTATCTTCGGGCTTTCCTCTGATGAGGTTATCCAGTATGAGAATTACGGCGGCTACAATCCCATGGATATTTTCAACAATGATGCGGATATCAGGAAGGTATTGATGCAGTTAATCAACGGTACATACAACCAGGATACGGAGCTGTTCCGTGATTTGTACAATTCCCTGTTAAATACCCAGAGTACCGCAAAGGCGGATACCTACTTCATCTTAAAGGATTTCAAGGCATATGCAGAGGCGCAGAAGCGTGTGGAAGCAGCTTACAGGGATGAAAAGAACTGGGCAAAGAGTGCGATTTTAAATGTAGCGTGCAGCGGCAAGTTTACTTCCGACAGGACCATCCAGGAGTATGTGGATGAAATCTGGCACTTGGATAAGGTAACGCTTCCCAAGAAAAGGGTGGAATCCAAATAGGATTTTGTAAGCACAGATAGAATACAAAAGCATAAAATGGAAAGAATAAAAGTTATGGTGATACCCGCCGATGGATATTGGCGGGTATCTTTGTAACAGGAGGGAAAGTAATGCTCTGGATGGCGGTCAGTTATCTGGTAATGCTCATTTCCGCCTTTGGGCTGGGAATGGGGGCATTCAAGGGAATTTCCGTTTTATGCGACGCCGGGAATAAAGAAGTATCCCCGGTTTACTATCTGATGACAGGCTTTGCCGTTTTAACGGTTTACGCCCAGATAGTAAGCCTGTTTACGGCGGTTACCTATGTGTCTGCCTTTATTGCGCTGGGGTTTTCCGTTATGATTTTAGTGCTGCTTCATAAAAGCGCTGCGGCAGAAATCAGGGCTTGCTTAAAAGAAGTCTTATGGTATGAATATATTCTATTTTTGGTCTTTATTATTTTTGTGATGTTTCTGACCAGTCTTTATCCCAAGCAGTATGACAATTATCTTTATCAGGCGCAGCTGCTGCGGTATTATGAAGAGTACGGTATTGTAAAGGGCATGGGTAATATCAGTACAAGACTGGGGTTTAATAATTCCATTTATGCCCTGATGGCTTTGTACAGTTTTAAGGGAATCTACGGTTTTTCCCTCCATACGGTAAATTCGGCGCTTTGTGTGTTTTTTGGGCTTTATGCCATTCATGGACTATGCAGAATCGGAAAAACGAGGGCTTATGTATCTGCCGGGTTAAAAGGGGCTGTGCTTGCATATGTTTTTTATAATGCGGAGCTGTTAAATTGTATCGGGACCGATTTATCAGCAGGGATATTCGGTTTTGTGATTCTGATTTTATTTGCAGAGGCGGCGGAACAAAAGGAAAAGGATACCTTTCTTTATGGGGTTCTGGCGCTGTATATTCTATATGTGGTTACGGTTAAGGTTTCCATGGGGATATTGGGAATCCTGGTTCTTTATCCGGTATTCCTGATGATAAAGAAAAAGGAGTGGAGAAGGATTGCCGTATTTATTCCGGGCATAATTTTCATCCTGCTTCCCTGGCTGGTCAGAAATGTGTTGATTTCGGGCTGGCTGATTTATCCCTTTCCCGCCCTGGATTTATTTGATGTAAAATGGAAGCTTCCCTACCAATCCGTGGTCTATGAAGCGGCATTGATTAAGGGCTGGGCAAGAATCCGGACTTCCCAGGTATTTAGCACCATGAATATGGGATTTGGGGAATGGTTTCCCCTCTGGTTCAGGGCGCTGCCCCTTAGATACCGGCTTTTGCTGTATCTGAACGGGATGGCTTTTATTTATGAAACAACTGTTATTTTATATGGTATTTTCCGAAAAAGGAAGGAAATATGCGTCTTTTTCTTATTGAAGGCAACGGTATTTGCGGGCATTTTGTATTGGCTGTTTTCAGCGCCGGATATCCGTTTCGGCTGGTGCTATTTAGTGGCGTTTCCTGTTATCTGTATTTTTTCTTCAGGAATTTGGCAGAAAATTGGGAAAATATCTATTCACAAACTACAGGCAAGTAGTGTACTATTTGTTTGTATGGTTTTTTCGGTTTGTCTTTATACGTTTATAAAGGCGGACTGTATAAAGGCTTTGAGGGATTCCATAGCAGGGAGAATCAATTCGCGGGTTTTTTATATTTACCAGGCAGATTTTGCCGAACTTCCCGTGGAGGAATATGTGATAAACGGGGATGTTTTTTACTGGTCGCCGGAAGGAGACCAGACGGGATACTATGGGTTTCCCGGCACAACGGATAAGGCACTGTTGGATAATCTTGGTTATCTCGGGAAAAAATTTGAAGACGGTGTTTATGATAAAGGAGGACAATCATGGTAAAATTATCAAACGGCGGCGCTTATTTAGTCAATGGCGTTGAACTGATTCCTGACAGCGGCGATGCCTTACAGGCAGTTTTGGCGAAGACGGGAAAAAATATAACAAAGGAAGAGGCGGCAAAGGGCACCATTGCTTATGGCATCCTGGAAAGCCACAATACTTCCGGCAATATGGACAAGCTGAAAATCAAATTTGATAAGCTGACCTCCCACGATATTACATTTGTGGGTATTATCCAGACAGCAAGGGCTTCGGGGCTGGAAAAGTTTCCCATTCCCTATGTCCTGACAAACTGTCACAATTCCCTTTGTGCGGTAGGGGGCACCATCAATGAGGATGACCACATGTTCGGGCTGACCTGTGCGAAGAAATACGGCGGCGTTTACGTGCCTCCCCACCAGGCGGTTATCCACCAGTTTGCAAGGGAAATGCTTGCAGGGGGCGGAAAAATGATTTTAGGCTCCGATTCCCATACCCGCTACGGGGCACTTGGCACCATGGCAATGGGAGAAGGGGGTCCTGAGCTTGTAAAGCAGCTTTTGAACCAGACCTATGACATCAATATGCCTGGCGTGGTTG